>Ga0209629_10001488_pt1 | contig 14928 bp, 12 predicted proteins | sample TergutCu122P5_FD_187286 | JGI IMG/M metagenome (GOLD analysis project Ga0209629, IMG submission 187286) | Cubitermes ugandensis P5 segment gut microbial communities from Kakamega Forest, Kenya - Cu122 P5 (SPAdes) (version 2) | ecosystem: Host-associated > Arthropoda: Insects > Digestive system...
TGGAATGCGGCGCGTGGTCGGTGGCGATGGCGTCAAGCGTGCCGTCGGCCAGGGCCTGGCGAATCGCCGCGCGGTCGGATTCGGCCCGCAGCGGCGGATTCATCTTGGCGTTGGTGTCGTAGCCGGCGACCGCTTCATCGGTGAGGGTGAAGTAGTGGGGCGCGGTTTCGGCGGTGATGTTCACGCCCCGTGCTTTGGCCAGGCGGATGACGGCAAGCGAGGCTTCGCAACTGACATGGCAGATATGCAGCCGCGCCCCGGTCAATTCGGCCAAGGCGGCGTCGCGGTAGATCATGACGCTTTCCGCCGCCGCCGGGATGCCGCGCAGGCCGAGTCTGGTCGAAACCAAGCCCTCGTGCATACAGCCGTTTTGCGACAGGCTGATCTCCTCGGCGTGCGACATCAGCGGCAGGCCGTGGCTGTCGGCGTACTCCAGCGCCCGGCGCATCAACTGGCTGTCGGCAACCGGGCGGCCATCGTCGGTGACGGCGACAATGCCCGCTTCCTTCATGTCGGCGTATTCGGCCAGGTTTTTCCCCTCGCTGCCGCAACTCACGGCTCCGACCGGATAGACCCGCGCCGGGCAGTTTTGCGCCTTCTCGATAATGGCTCGCGTTACCGTCGCGTTGTCGTTGACCGGGCGGGTGTTCGGCATACAGGCGATGGCCGTGAAACCGCCCGCCGCCGCCGCCAAAGCCCCGGAGGCGATGGTCTCCTTATACTCATGCCCCGGCTCGCGCAGATGCACATGCAAATCGATGAGGCCGGGAACCAGCCATTTGTCGGCGCAATCGATCACCTCCGCATCCGCCGGTATGTCGCCGGAAACAGCCACGATTTTGCCGTCGGCCATCCACAGATCGCCGCGCTCGTCGCGCCGGTTCACCGGGTCGATGACGCGGCCGTTTTTCAGCACCGTCAGCTTCATTCCTGCCCTCCCTGGCCGCCGGCCACCAGATAGAGCAGGGCCATGCGTATCGCGACGCCGTTCGTGACCTGCTCAAGGATGACGGAGCGCGGGCCGTCGGCGACATCGGCATTCATCTCGACGCCGCGGTTGATCGGGCCGGGGTGCATGACGATGGCGTCCGGCCTGGCTTTTTTTAGTAACTCGCCGCTGACGCCGTACCATTTCGCGTATTCGCGTAAACTGGGGATCAGCGGATCGCTCATGCGCTCGCGCTGGATGCGCAGGGCCATGACCACATCGGCGTCTTCGACCGCCTCATCCACCGTCCGGCAGACCGTAGCTCCCAGTCTTTCTACGCCGGGTGGGATAAAGGTTTTCGGCCCGGCCAGAAAGATTTTGGCCCCAAGCTTTGAGAAACCACGGATGTTCGAGCCGGCGACGCGGCTGTGGGCGATGTCGCCGATGATGGCGATTTTCAGCCCGGCCAGATCGCCCTTGTGTTCCATGATGGTCATGATGTCGAGGAGGCTCTGGCTCGGATGCTCGTGGGCGCCGTCACCGGCGTTGATCACCGCCGCGCCGACATGTTTGGCCAAAAGCTGCGGCGCCCCGGCGCTGGCATGGCGCAGGATCAGTACATCCGGATTCATGGCCATGAGATTTTTCGCCGTATCGGCGAGCGTCTCGCCTTTGGCGGCGGAGCTGGTGGCGGCGGCGATACTAAAGGTATCGGCGCTCATGCGTTTGGCGGCGATTTCAAAGGACAGGCGGGTGCGGGTCGAAGGCTCGAAAAAGATGTTCACCACCGTCTTGCCGCGCAGGGCCGGCACTTTTTTGATTGGACGGTTGGAAATTTCTTTGAGGGAACGGGCGGTGGCGATGACGTGCAAGATGTCTTCGGGCGAAAACTGCTCCATGCCGAAGATGTGGCGATGGCGAAAGACGTATTCGGCAGGCACGAAGACAACCCCGCTTGGTTCAGTGAATAATGTCGCCGATCCGGCCCCAGCGAATGGAAGACAAACGGTCGGAGGACAGCAGGTTTTTGTCGATATCCCACGACCAGTAAAGAATAAGCGCCTTGCCAAGTACGTTCTTTTCCGGGACGAAACCCCAGAAGCGGCTGTCGTAGCTGTTATCGCGGTTGTCGCCCATGACAAAGAGATGATCTTTCGGCACCGTCACCGGGCCAAACTCGTCGCGCGGGCCGTGCCTGACGTCGGGTGTCATGCCGTCGGTGAAATGCGCGTGCGGGTCGGCAATTTTTTCGCCGTTGATGTAGACCGCCTTATCGCGGACTTCCACCGTGTCGCCGGGCAGGCCAACCACTCGCTTGATGAAATCGGTATCCGGGTTCGGGGGAAAGCGGAAGACAATGACGTCGCCGCGTTTCGGCTCGCTGACCGGGATCAGCAGTGTGCCGGTGAAGGGCAGCCGAATGCCATAAATAAACCGGTTGACCAGAAGGTGGTCGCCGATTTGTAAAGTCGGCAGCATCGAGCCGGAGGGAATTTTGAAGGCCTGAATGACAAAAGCGCGGATGAACAGGGCAATGAGGACGGCGATAATAAGTGCCTCACCCGATTCGCGGAGCTTCGTCCACCAATCCGCCGCCTGGCTTTGTGCCTGTTTCTTCGTCTCCGTCGCCTGCTCCCCAGTCTTCATCGTCTTCCGCCTTATCGATTCAACAATCGCCAGCATAACTGGCCAAGTCTACCGCATCGAGCCGGGAATTACAAGGGAGGAGCCAGAGGACAGAAAGAAACGAAACTACTCCGTGCTGTCTGTCCTCTGTTTTCTGTCTTCCGTCTTCTATTATTTGGCTGCCGGAGCCGGAGTTTCACTCGCTTCAATCAAACCGCCGCCGAGAGCCTTGTACAAATCGACCTGATTGCCCATCTGGGCCAGGCGCAGGCTGACCAGATTCTGTCTGGCGCCAAACAGGGTGCGCTGGGCATCGAGCAGGGTCAGATAGTTATCCAAACCCTGTTGGTAGCGGTCCGAGGCCAACTGATAGTATTGACTGGCCGCTTCGACGATCTTTTGCTGGGCATCGGCCTGCTGGCGGTACGAGTCGCGGGCGACCAGGGCGTCGGCCACTTCCCTGAACGCAGTCTGAATAGCCTTCTCATAGGCGGCGACCATACTGTCGCGGCGCAGTTCGGCCACATCCAGTTGCGCCGACAGACGCCCGGCGGTGAAAATCGGCAGGTTGATCGACGGCGAGAACATCCAGATGCCGCTGCTGCTGTTAAAAAGATTGGACAATTCGGTGCTGGTCACGCCGGCATTGGCGGTCAGGCTGATGCTTGGGAAAAAGGCGGCCCTGGCCGCGCCGATGGCGGCATTGGCGCCGCGCAACTGATGCTCGGCAGCGGCGATGTCGGGCCGGTTCAGGAGTACCAGGGACGACAGGCTGGCGGTTTCTTCCGGGAAAAGTTCTTGCTCTTTCAGCAGGGTCTCCGGCAACACCGGCAGCGGCCCACCAAGTAAAAGGGCCAGGGCGTTTTTATCCTGAGCCACCAGCCGCTCGGATGCGGCCAGATTGGCGCGGGCGGTCTCGCGCACCGTCCTTGCCTGCACAAGAACCAGTTGCGAGTCAATGCCTTCGCGTTCGCGCAGCTCGGTCAAAGCGGTGAATTTTTCTTCCTGCGCCAGGGTGTCACGACTGATCGTGAGCTTTTCCCGGTCGGCAAGAAGGGTCAGATAGGCTCGCGCCACCTCGGCGATCAGGCTGATGCGCACGGCCCGCTCGTTTTCGGCCATGGCCAGGTACTGCTGCCAGACATCTTCCTTCTGGTCGCCCAAACGGTTGAAGAAATCAAGCTCGAAAGCCGTCACCCCGACCGAGGCCGAATAACCCTCGGCATCCACATACTGGCCATTGGAAAAGGTCCGCTGCTTGACCCCGGAGGCCCCGGCCATGATGCTTGGCCACTGCGCCGACCGCGCAATACGGTACTGCGCCTGATAGCTCTTGACGGCAATGGCCGTCTGGCGCAGGTCGCGGTTGTTTGCGAGCGCCGTGGCAATAAGCTGCTGCAAAACGGGATCGTTGAAATAACGCTGCCACGGCAATTGGGCGATGGCGGAGGTTTCTCCGGCGGCGGCGTTCTCGCTCGTGGAAAAGGCGGGCGGCACCGGCATCTCCGGCCGCTCGAAATGCGGGGCCAGCGAGCAGCCGGCCAGCGCGAAATTCAGGAGGGACAGTCCGGCTATGGTTCGTGATAACAATTTCATAGTGTTCGATCTCCTGTACCATCACCCTCGCCATCCGGGTTGGCCGGCTTGGTTTTAAATATCTTCAGAATGACAACAAAAAAGAGCGGAATAAAAAAGATGGCGAGAATGGTCGCCGACAACATGCCGCCGAATACGCCGGTGCCGATGGCGTGCCGGCTGTTGGCGCCGGCGCCGGTTGAGATCGCCAGCGGCAGAACACCGAACATGAAGGCCAGGGAAGTCATGAGAATCGGCCTGAGACGCAGGCGGGCGGCGCGCACCGCCGACTCGATGAGATCACGGCCCCTGTCATAGCGGCGCTTGGCGAACTCGACGATCAAAATTGCGTTTTTCGCCGACAGGCCGATGGTGGTCAAGAGGCCGACCTTGAAATACACGTCATTGTACATGCCGCGCGATTTGACGGCGATCAAGGCGCCAAGGATGCCGATGGGCACGGCCAGCATGACCGAAAAGGGCACCGACCAACTCTCGTACAAAGCGGCCAGGGCGAGGAAGACGACGAGCGCCGAAATGAGGTACAGGGAAAGCTCATGGGCGCCGGCCTGCACCTCCTGGTACGAGATCGCCGTCCACTCAAAGCCAATGCCCTGCGGCAGTTTACCAATCAGCTCGGTCATGGCGGCCATGGCATCGCCGCTCGAGAGGCCAGGCGCGGCCTGGCCCTGGATTTCCACGGCCGGATTGCCGTTATAACGCTGCAAGAGCGGCGAGCCATACGTCCAGTGGCCGGAGGCAAAGGCGGAAAACGGCACCATATCGCCCTGTTTGTTACGCACATACCACTGCTTGAGGTTATCGTCACTCATTCTAAAGGGCGCGTCCGCCTGAACGTTCACCTGTTTTATCCGGCCCTGATTGATGAAGTCGTTGACATAGAGGCCGCCCCAGGCCGTGCCCAGGGTGTTGTTGATCGCGGCGACGGAAACGCCCAAGGCCATAGCTTTCTCGTAGTCAATATCGACGTAGTACTGCGGCGTGTCCTCCATGCCGTTGGGGCGGACGGCAACCAGCCGCTTGTCCTGGGCCGCCATGCCAAGGAGTTGATTGCGGGCCGCCATCAACTGCTCGTGGCCAAGATTGGCCCGATCCTGCAAGTACAGGTCAAAGCCGGTGGCGATGCCCAACTGGGGAATCGGCGGCAGGTTGAAGGCATACAGCATTCCCTCTTTAATGCTGAAAAAATAACGCATGGTGCGGGCGACAATCGCGTTCGCCGATTGATCCGGACGTTTCCGTCCGCTCCAGTCTTTCAGGCTGATAAACATCATGCCCATATTCGGGCCGCGGCCGGCGAAGCTGAAGCCGGCGCCGGCAAAGACGCCGGCGACGTTTTCTTTTTCCGCCTCGAGCAGATAAGAGGTGGCCTTCCTGAGTACCGCCTGGGTTCGTTCCAGAGAAGCGCCGCTCGGCAATTGCACCATCGCCATCAGGACGCCCTGATCTTCCTCCGGCAGAAAAGAGGTCGGCAACATGCGGAAAAAGAAGGCCATGCCGGCGATGAGGAGAACGTAAATGAGCATGAAACGCCAGCCGCGCATGAGCACAAAACGGACGGCGCCGCGATAGCCGTCGGCGCTTTTTTCAAAAGAACGGTTGAACCAGCCGAAAAATCCCCTCTTTTCGTCATGCGCCCCTTTCTCGATAGGCTTGAGGATGGTGGCGCACAGGGCCGGGGTCAGGATGAGGGCGACGGTGACTGAAAGGAGCATCGCCGAAACGATGGTCAGGGAAAACTGGCGGTAAATGGCGCCGGTGGCGCCGCCGGAAAAGGCCATCGGCACAAAAACCGCCGACAAGACCAGAGCGACGCCGATCAACGCCCCGGTAATCTGATCCATGGATTTCCGCGTCGCTTCCAGCGGCGAAAGACCCTCCTCGCGCATGATACGCTCGACGTTTTCGACGACGACGATGGCGTCATCGACCAACAGGCCGATGGCGAGCACCAGGCCAAACAGAGTCAGGGTATTGATCGAGAAACCGGCCGCCGACATGATGCCAAAGGTGCCGAGCAAAACCACCGGCACGGCGATGGTCGGAATCAGCGTGGCCCGGAAATTCTGCAAGAACAGATACATGACGCAGAAAACCAGCAAAATAGCCTCGCCCAGAGTCCAGACTACCTCTTCAATGGATATCTTAATGAATTTGGTGGTGTCATAGGGGTAAAGCGCCTTGATGCCGGCTGGAAAATACCGTTCTAACTCCGCCACCTTGGCTTTGACCGCGTTGGCGGTGGCCAGCGCGTTGGCGCCGGTGGCCAGCATGATGGCCATGCCGCCGGACGGCTGATTATTATAGGTGCCGGTGCCTTCATAACTTTCGGCGCCGATATGGATACGGGCGACATCCTTCAGGCGCACGCGGCTGCCGTCGGCATTGACGCGCAGGATGATGTTTTCGAACTGTTCCGGCGTGCTCAGCATCGTTTGCGACATCATGGAAAAGCTAATCTGCTGGCCACGCACCGTCGGGTTGCCGCCCAAACTGCCGACGGCCACCTGGTTGTTTTGGTCGCGGACCGCCGCCACCACATCGTCAGCGGTGAGGTTCAAGCCGGTCAGTTTGGTTGGATCGAGCCAGACCCGCATCGAATACTGGGCGCCGAAGATCTGGACGCTGCCGACGCCTTTGACGCGGCTGATCGGGTCGCGCAGGGTATTGACCAGATAGTCGGTGAGGTCGGTATTCTCGATTTTCGGATCATCGGCGATGAGGCCAACCATCATGAGAAAGGTCGAGTTCGATTTGGCCACCTGCACACCCTGCTTCTGCACGGCATCGGGCAGGAGTTTCATCGCCTGCTGCAATTTATTCTGTACCTGCATCTGGGCGATATCGCCGTTGGTGCCAGTATCGAAAGTCAGAATAATGGCCACGTCGCCGGTCGTGAAGCTTTGCGAACTCATATACAGAAAGTTATCGAGACCGGTCATATTCTGCTCGATAACCTGGACAACGCTGTTGGAAATGGTCTCCGCCGACGCGCCTGGGTAACGGGTGGTGATGCGCACCGAGGGCGGCGCGATCTCCGGATACTGGGAAACCGGCAATTCGACAATCGCCAAAGCGCCGGCCAGCATGATGACGATGGCGATGACCCAGGCGAAAATCGGACGATCAATGAAAAATCTGGCCATGGCTCACTCCGTTTTCGCGCCCGGTTGCGCGGCCTTGGCGGCTGGTTTAGCGGCTTGTTCGGCTGGGGCGCTGGCGATGGTCGCGGGCTGCCCCGGCTTGATTTTCTGAAAACCGGCCGAGACCACTTTTTCTCCTTCCTTCAGGCCGCTGACGATAAGCACCTTGTCGCCCATATTTTGGCCGGTGACCACCGGGCGCGGCTCGATCAGGCCCTGGCTGTTGACGAGCATCACCATAGGCTGGGCCCGGCTGTCGCGGATGACACACTGCGGCGGCACGGCGATGGCCGGTACTTCTTTTGCCGACGTGAGCTCGGCGCGCAGATACATGCCGGGCAGAAGCAGTTGTTCCGGGTTGGGAACCGTGGCGCGTATCGTCACCGAGCCGGTGGATGGATCAACGGTGACATCGGAGAATGCCAGCGTGCCGTCATGGTGGTAGGCCGTATTGTCCTCCATGAAAATTTTGACGCTCGAGCCAAGTTCATGGCCTTCTTCGACGCCAAGATTCTTTTTCAGATGCAACAATTCCATCGACGACTGGCTGACATCGACATAAAGGGGATCGATTTGTTGAATCGTCGCCAGGGCGCTTGCCTGCTGCGCCGTGACCAAAGCCCCCTCCGATACCAGCGAACGGCCAATTTTGCCGGCAATCGGCGCCTTGACTTTGGTGTAGCCGAGATTGATTTTCGCGGTGTTGACGGCGGCCTTGGCGCTCTCGACGGTGGCCCGCGATTGTTTCAAGGCGGCGTCGGCATCGACCCATTCCTGCTGGCTGACCGCCTTGGTCTTGACGAGCACCTGGTAGCGGTCGGCGCGGAGCTTGGCCGAATAGGCCGTCGCTTCGGCCTGGTTCAAAGAGGCTTCGGCGCTGGCCAGCGCCGCCTCGTAAATGGCCGGGTCGATTTGATACAGCACCTGCCCGGCTTTGACCAGCGCTCCTTCCTCAAACAGGCGTTTTTGCACAATGCCGTTGACCTGCGGCCTGACTTCGGCGATGCGGTAGGCGGCGGCGCGGCCGGGCAGATCCATGATCAGGCGCGTTGGCGCCGAAGCGGTGACATAAACGCTGACTTCCGGCGGCGGCATACCCGCGCCACCAGGCGCCTGCGGCCCGTGGGCCGATTCTTTGTCGCAGCCAGCCAGGCACAGGGCGCTGACGGCGGCGATGAGAGCGAAACGGGTCAGATGTGCGTATTTCATAAAGCCGTCCTTGAAAAAGAATGAAAAACCACCCACTCCACCGGTGACTTCATGGTCAGTGGTGGGCCAGAGCGTCCCAACAGGCGTCGGCGATGCTTTGAATCATCGGCGCGTCCAGAGAAACGAAACCCAGGATATGATCACGCGCCACCGAGGTCAATCCTCCGAATACTATGGAAAGATGCACCAGCGGCGGGATATTTTTGAACAGGCCGCTGTCAATACCTTCTTCGACCAGGCAGACAAACGATTCTCTGTCGCACCCCTCGCCGTCGCTGTTGCGGCATCGCTGTTCCATTAACTTGTCGCGGCGCATGGCGCTGCCGAACGGAGAATCGAAATATTGGCGCAAGAATCCGAAATCGCTAGGGTTTTCTATAAAAAAATGCGACAGGCCCAAGAAAAAATGGTCGAAGCGGCGGCGGATGGATGCGTTTTTCGGGTAACCATCGGCCATCGCCGCGCGCATTCGGGCCGAAATCTCGGCAAAGGCTTCGTGGATGAGAATTTTTTTATCGGCGAAATAGCGGTAGATGCTGCCGGCCCCAACCCCGGCACGGGCGGCGATCATCGACATCGGCGTGGCGTGGAAGCCGCGCTCGGCGACCAGCTCGATGGTGGCGCGGACAATCGCCCGGCGTTTTTCCGGCTCGGTTTGGGTCATGGGGAAAGGAACTCTGTAATGGGCATTTTCACGCCAGCGGTCATCCAATCGTCGTGCATGAATACGGACTGAACGTTCATTCCGGCGCGACAATACCCGACCGTCCGTGGGCCGTCAAAGGAATTTTTACCGGGCGGCAAGGCACCGGCTCAAATCGGCGGACGCGTCGTCTTAATCCAAGCACGTCAGTTTTTGCCGGATGGCGTCAGCGGCCAGGCCACGCACGGCCACCTGTTTGCGGCGGCTGCTCTGACCGCGCCGGATGGTGATGTCCTTTTTGGTCAGACCAAGAGCTTCGGCCAAAAAAGCCACAACGGCGGCATTGGCCTGGCCGTCGACAGGTGGCGCGGCAATGGCCAGTTTCAGCGCCCTGTCATGTATGCCAACGATTTGGTTGCGCGCGGCCTTCGGCTGGACATAGAGGGAAACGAGCGTCGCGCCATCCGCCTGCTGGTGCACAAAGGGCATTGGCGGCTTGCCTACTCGTCGCCATCGGTGGGCGGCTCCAGGCCGTCCAGGGTCACAATCTGTTCAGCCTTGGTGGGCGGCTCCAAGTTGCCGAGGGTCAATAAAATCTGTTTGGTCTCGGTGGGTGGCTCCAGATTGTCCAGGGTTAAAATCTCTTCGGCCTCTTCGTCATTCGGCGCGGCGATGGCGTGCAGCATCTCGTCGCTCTCTGGACTCGGTTTTTTGAAATTACTTGAAAAATCGAGCTGTTCCAGGTGGGTTTGCAGGATGCGGCGCAGTTCCTCCCCCACCTGTTCGCGCTCGTGGTGCAACCGCTCGATTTCGACCGGCAAGCGCGCCAATTCCTCCTGCGATTTCTGGCGGAAGGCTTCGACATCAGCGTGCGCTTTGGCCATCATGTCATGGGCGTCTTTTTCGCTCTTGCGACGCAGGTCGTCGGCGAAATTTTGGGCGGCCATGATCAGATGCTTCCAGGTAGCCTCGTCCTTCTTCAGTTCACCGACCTGCGTTTCACTGGCCGCCAGTTGCCGTTTGAGATCCTCGATATCTCTGTCTTTCGCGGCGGCATCCTGCTGCGCCAATTTCAGCTTGTCACGCAGGCTGCTCACCTCTTTAGCCAGGGCGCGCTCACGGCTTCCACTGGAAGACAACAGCGTCTCTTTTTCAGCCGCGACATCTTTGACCTGCTGCGTCAGAGTAGCGCTCTGTTCGCGCAGTTTTGCCGCCAGATCGTCCTTGGCCTCACTCAACTCCTGGCAATTGAATTGCAAGGCGGCGACTTTCTCGTCCTGACGGCGTTTGGCCTCGAGCAACTCGAAAAATTCTTCGGCGATATGATCGAGATATTCTTTTACCTCGATGGTATCGTATCCTCTAAATTTCGTTTGGAATTCCTGGTCTTTGATCATCTGCGGGGTAGTCGGCATATCGTCTCCTGTCTCGGTAAAATCTTTTGGATGAAGAGGTTTTTATCCTCTCCGCCTAACCAAGGAATCTGAAAGCCAATCAGACCAGCCCCATCGCCAACTGGCGCAGGGTCGGCACAAGAAAACTTTGCAGAAAGACAATCACCGCGATGGCCGCCACCGGCGTCATGTCGATGCCGCCCATGACGAGAAAGGGCAGGTGGCGGCGCAGCCAATCCAGTACCGGGTCGGTGATCTGGCAAAGAAAACGCACAATGGGATTGTAACGGTCGGCGTTGACCCACGAGATGACCGCCCGGGCAATGATCACCCACATATAGGCCGACAGAAGAAGATTGACCAGCGTCGCCAAAGCGGCGATGAAATTTCCGAAGACAAACATAACTTATCCCTCTAGTCTATGGACGCGCCGGCAGTGACCGGCGCCATGGCCGTGGTCAGCACCAGCCGTTCCCGGCCATCGGCGCTGTCCCTGGCGGTAAGAATCATCCCCTGTGAGGTAATGCCCATCAGTTTCGCCGGTTTCAGGTTACAGACGGCCAGCGCCTGGCGGCCGATCAAGTCCTCCGGCGCATAGTATTGGCCGATACCGGAGACAATGATCCGCTCTTCCGGCGCTTTCACCGTCAGTTGCAAAAGTTTGTCGGATTTTTTCACGCGGATGGCGGCAATGATCTCCACCACGCGGATATCGAATTTTTTGAAATCGGCGATGTCGAGGCCGGTCTCTTCAACCTGACGGGCTTGTTGGTCTGGCGCCGCCTTGCCTGCCTGCGCCGTGGCCTGAGTCTTGGTCACCGTTTTTTCCACGTCCAAACGCGGAAAAAGCGCGGGGCAGCCGCGCAAATGCTGGCCCGCCGCTAATATCCCCCAACGCCCGCCGACCGGCAGCGAAGCGACCGCCCCGTCGTCCGGCCCGTAGCCGAGGGCCACGGCCATTTTGCCGGCGGTATCGGGCATCACCGGGCGCAAGACCAGGGTCAGCAGACGCAAGACCTCGCAAAGATTATAGAGCACCGTATCGAGGCGTGGTCTTTGTTTTTCATCCTTGGCTAACGTCCAGGGCTCGACGGCGACGATATATTTGTTGGCGTGGCTGACCACATCCCACACCGCCTGCAAAGCGCGGTGAAAGCGGAAATCGGCCATGGTTTCGCCATAGGCGGTCAACATCGTTGCCACCGCCTGGCGCAGTTCCCGGTCAATTTCCGGCTCGTCCGCCGCCGGGGCCGGGACGATCAGCCTGGCATATTTTTCGACCATGCTCAGGCTGCGGGAAAAGAGATTGCCCAAATCGTTAGCCAGATCAGAGTTGCGGCGGGCGATGATCGCCTCGCGGCTAAAGGAGGCGTCGAGGCCAAAGGACATTTCCCGCAGCGCGAAGTAACGAAAGGGGTCGAGCCCATAGCTTTCGACCAGCTCACTTGGACGGATGACGTTGCCCAGGCTTTTCGACATCTTGGCGTCTTCGTTGTTCCAGTAGCCGTGCACATGCAGCTTTTTGTACAGAGGAACACCCAAAGACAGCAGCATGGTTGGCCAGTAGATGGCGTGCGGCTTCAGGATATCTTTGGCGATGAGATGCTCGGCGACCGGCCAGAATTCCTGGAACTTTTCATCATCGGGATAGCCGAGACCGGTTATATAGTTGATCAGGGCATCGAACCAGACATAGGTGACGAAGTTGTCGTCGAAGGGCAATTCGATACCCCAGGTCAGCCGCGATTTTGGCCGCGAGATACACAAATCCTCAAGCGGATCACTCAAAAAAGACAGCACCTCGTTGCGGTAGCGTTCCGGGGTGATAAAATCGGCATGGTTTTTGATATGGCCGATGAGTTGATCCTGGTACTTCGACATGCGGAAAAAATAATTCTGCTCGGCAATTTCCCGTGGCGCGACGCGGTGATCGGGACAGAGGCCATCGACCAGTTCCTTCTCGGTGAGAAAGCGCTCGCAACCCTGGCAGTAGAGGCCGGTATAGCTGTCGAAATAGATGTCGCCCTTGTCATAGACCGCTTGCAGGATGCGCCGCACCACCGCAACATGGGCTGGGTCGGTGGTGCGGATGAAGTTATCGGGCTGGCAGGCCAAAAGCGGCCAGGCGGCGCGGAACTTGCCGCTGATTTTATCGGCGTAGGCGCGGGGCTCGATCCCGTCGCGGGCGGCGGCCTCGGCGATCTTGTCGCCGTGTTCGTCAGTGCCGGTCTGAAAGCGTACACGCTCACCGCGCAGCCGCTGAAAACGGCTGTAGGCATCGGCGACAATGGTCGTATAGGCGTGGCCGATGTGCGGCTCGGCGTTGACGTAATAAATCGGCGTGGTGATATAGACGCTCAAAACAGCTTTCTCCTTAACGTTCGGCGGGTGGCGGTTTGCCGTCTTCCGCTTCCCGGCCCTTATCCACCGGTTTTCCCGCCGGTTTTTTTATGGGTTTTTCCAGTCGCGCCGGTTCGCGTTCACAATCCTGCCACTCGGTGCGCGGCAACTGCCGCTCGGCGCCTTCCTCGTTCTGCACGACAACCATTTCGCGCAGCGGATTTTGGCTTTTGACGCGGACGAATTCCCCGCCAACCTTGATCCTTTTGCCCACTTTCGGCATATTTTTGCGCAGTTGGCGATAGGTTTCGTACTCGTGTTCAAGACAGCACAAGAGGCGGTTGCACAAGCCGGAAATCTTTGCTGGATTGAGCGGCAGGTCTTGTTCCTTGGCCATTTTGATGGTCACGGAATCAAAATTGTTCATGAACGATACGCAGCACAATTCACGGCCACAGGCGCCCAAGCCGCCGAGCATCTTGGTCTCATGGCGAACGCCGACCTGACGCATTTCGACTCTGGTGCGAAATTCCCGCACCAGATCTTTGACCAGGGCACGGAAATCGACGCGGTTGTCGGCGGTGAAATAAAAGATGATTTTCGCGCCGCTGAAAAACCGCTCGACCCGCACCAGGCGCATCTCCAACTGGTGCTTCTCGACCAATTCCTGACATATTATGAATGCCTCGTCCTCCTGGCGGATCAGGTTGTGGTACTGGGCGCACTCGTCGCCGGTGGCCAGGCGCAGCATGGTATAATCCCATTTTGCCGTGTCACCGGCCGGGCAGCGCATCGGCGCCATGCCAACGACCGTCGCCGGTTCCAGGCCATGCGGCGCGGCGACGATTACCATCTGGCCGTGCGTAAAACCGCCCTCATCACCGCGGGCGCCAACAATCAGGCCATCCTCGCGAAAACGCAGACGATAACGGTAATGCCGGGCGGCATCCTCCTCTTGCGGCAGGATGCCTTCCTCCACTCTATCTTCCATAAATAATTGAGAGAAATTGTCGATTAAAGCGAAAACGACGTGCCTTACGGCGATTCATCGTCAAAACACCACCGTCCGCCGCGACGAAAGTGTACGAACATATACCATTTTTTTTTTCAATCGAAAGCTGGAATATACGGGCCATTAGTCTTCGACCACAGTTTCCACCGGCGATCCTTGAGTACTGTATGAGACCATAATTCTTGCCGCTCGTCAGCGGTTTGCTCTTTTATCATCACTGCTGTTTCAATAGTCTTTTCCCGGCAATGCCCGCAAGAGGGCGATGACCTTACTCTCGTCCTTCATGCCGGGGCGCAGTTCGACGCCGGTCATCAGGTCGATGATCTGCGGTTTGGCTTGGCTGACAATCGCCGCCGCGTTGGCGGGGGTGATACCTCCGGCCAGGATCACCGGGCAGGACACGGCGCCTTGCAGCCGGGCGAAAACAGCGAGATCGGCTGCGCCGCCGTGGGCGGCGTTGGTGGGCGTACGCGGGTCGAACAGCAGTCCGGCCACCCCGGCGGCAGAGAAGGCGGCCGCAGTTTTTTCCAGGTCAGGCGTATCCGGGAACAGGGTCTTGATGATGTTTACGCCCCGCGGTTTCAGCTCCCGCGCCAGATACGCGGTCTCGGCAAGCGTTTCATGGCAGTGGAGTTGCAGATAGTCCGGCCTGGTCGCCAGGGCGAGAGGGAGGATCTTCTCCGGCGGCCCGCCAGTGACGACGCAGGTTTTGGCCGGCTCGGTCACGGCCGCCATCAGTTCCCGCGCCCTTGCCGCGTCCAGGTTCCACGGCACCGGATGCGGATATTCAACCACAAAGCCGACAATATCGACGCCGTGGCGGACGCACATCCGCACATCGTCCACGCGCATCAGCCCGCAGATCTTTACGGTTGGCCGCACGAAACACCGCTCCTTTCAACCCGCAGCGCCCGCATCATCGCGCCCATGTCGTCCGCCTGCCACAGCGCGGTGCCGACCAGCACCGCGTGGGCGCCGGCGGTTACCGCCAGTTGCGCGTCCGCCGCCGACCCGATGCCGCTTTCACTGATCAAAAG
>Ga0209629_10001489_pt1 | contig 14927 bp, 9 predicted proteins | sample TergutCu122P5_FD_187286 | JGI IMG/M metagenome (GOLD analysis project Ga0209629, IMG submission 187286) | Cubitermes ugandensis P5 segment gut microbial communities from Kakamega Forest, Kenya - Cu122 P5 (SPAdes) (version 2) | ecosystem: Host-associated > Arthropoda: Insects > Digestive system >...
ATCCGATATTTATTCGCTCGGCATCGTGCTGTATGAAATGCTGACCGGGCGTGTGCCGTTCGACGCGGACAATCCTGTCACGATCGCGGTGATGCATATGAATGATTCAATCATCCCGCCGTCGCGCATTGTGAAGGGCGTGCCGCCGGGTCTGGACCAGATCGTGCTCAAGGCGACGGCGAAGTATCAGAGCGACCGTTTCCATGATATCGATGAGATGTACCGGGCGCTCGACAATGTGAATTACATCACGGGGATCATCGACGATCCGGAGGTGGCGGGTTTTGTCATGCCCGCGGTGATCGCGGCGGACACGCCGGGGCGCGGCTCCAGCAGCGCTGCCGGAGAGCCGAAAGGGCTATTCCCGCCGGAGGCATACGGAAGTGACTCGTCAAAAGACCGCGCCCTCGCTGTCGTCGGCAGCGATGGTAACGACGGCAATGAAGAGGATGAAGAGGAAGAGAAACGTGGATTTTTTACCCGGCTTTTCAGAGGTGAAATCGGAACGGATGAACACGGCAAGCTGACGCGGAAGTGGAAGGTTATTGCGATCATCGCGGCAATTATCATCGCGATCGCCATCGTGATTCCGCTTTCCAGGGGGATACTGGGCCTTGGAGCAAACAAGATAACCGTTCCGTCCGTAATCGGAATGGCGCAGGCGGACGCTGTGGCCGCAATAGAAAAAGAGGGCTTGAAAACGAATATCACCACTCAGGAGATCGCTCCGGAAGGATTGGAGATTCTGGTTCCGGAAGGCGCCGCGCAACCGGCCGCTGCGGCCGGTGCTGCTGCCGGAACCGCAGGCGCTTCCGGCAGCAGTGCTGATGCGGCTGCCGCGACGGCTTCAGGCGGCAGCGCGCCGACGATGTGGATCTTGCCGGGCCAGGTGCTGGCTCAGAATCCGCCGGCGGGATCGCTTATGAAAAAAGGCTCGACGGTGGCGCTGACAGTAGCGACAGCAGCCGCAAAAGGCTCCTCTCCGGTAGTGAAACCAGAGATGGGCGTCGTGCCGGACGTGGTTGGAAAGAAACAGGATGAGGCGGTGGCCGCCATCAAGGCGGCAGGTTTCCGCATGGGCAACGTCGTCACGCAGGCAAGCGATCAGGATCCGGGCATCGTTATCGGGCAGGATCCGACGGCAAACTCGGATCTCGAAAAAGACAAGATCGTCAGCATCACCGTCAGTACGGGGCCGAAGCTTGTCGCTGTACCGACGGTCGCGGGCAGGTCTTCCGAGGATGCGCAAACGGCGCTGACAAACGCAGGCTTTATGATCGGCAACGTTACGGAAGAGTTCAGCAACGATTACGCCTCCGGACAGGTAACCCGCACAGACCCGCCCGCCGGTACGCAGGTAAAGGAAGATACGCCGATCAACGTCTTTGTGAGCAAAGGAAGAGGTATAACGGTACCGAATCTCGTCGGCACGTCGTTGGCTTCGGCAAAGGCCGCGGCAGAAGGGCTCGGGCTTGCCTTTTCCTCGTCGGAGCGCGACGATGATTCCGTAGCGGCCGGAACGGTGCTCGAACAATCGATCGCGGTCGGTACCGTTGTCGCTCAGGGCACGAAAATCAAAGTTGTTGTAAGTCGTAAGTCATCCGTTGAGTTGCCGGATTTCACCGGGAAGACAGCGGCGGATATCACGGCCGCGGGCTTCACTGTCGGCACGGTCACGCAGCAGGATGACGCTTCGCCGACCGGAACGATCCTCAGGCAATCGCCGGCGCCCGGGACACAGGTGCTGAAAGGTTCCGTTGTCAATATCACCGTCAGCAACGGTAATGCGCCGGCGACACCGGCGACGCCGACAGAACAGCCCACAACCGGGACGCCATGACGGAAGGTCGGATCGCAAAGGCGCTTTCGGGATTTTTCTACGTTGAAACGCGGGATTCGGAAAGTGTGAATCCAAAAATCTATCAGTGCCGCGCGCGCGGGATCTTTCGCAAGGAAGGCCTTGTGCCGCTCGTCGGGGATTTCGTGCGGATGCGTGTGACGGATGAAGCGGACGACGAGGGCGTCGTCGAGGAGATCTTTCCGCGGCGCAACGCGTTTGTAAGGCCGCCGGTAGCCAATATCGATCTTTTTTTTGTGACGCTTGCGGCAGCGAATCCGGAGCCGAACCCGTCGCTCACGGATCTGTTCCTCGCGAATGCCGAAGCCGCCCACGCGGACGCGGCGGTCATTATCAACAAAGAAGAGCTGGATCCCGTGCGCGCAAAACAGATTGCTTCCGTTTATAAGGGCGTCTATCCGGTCTGTCTTGTTTCCGCGGAGACCGGGGAAGGGCTCGACGCCTTGCGCGCGTTAGCGGCGGGAAAGAATGTCGCGTTTGCGGGCGCTTCGGGCGTCGGCAAGACATCCTTGCTCGTCCGGCTGGCAGGCTGTGACGGCGCCGGGGGCCCCGAAACCGGCAGCGTAAGCCGGCGTACCGGGCGGGGCCGCCATACGACGCGGCATGTGGAGATATTCGAGGCAGAGGGCGGCGCCCGGTATTTCGACACGCCGGGTTTCTCTTCCTTTGATCTTGCGGAGATGGGGGAGGGCGCCGCAGGCCTTGCGGATGAGCGGACAGACAGGTTGTTTCCGGAATTCCGGCCTTATCTGGGGCAGTGCCGCTTTGACGACTGCGCGCATACGCGTGAACCGGACTGCGCGGTACGCGCAGCGCTCGCCGCCGGAAAGATCCGCGCGTCGCGGTATGAATCCTATGTGAAACTGTTGGAAGAGGTGAAGAAATGGCGAAACTGTCAGCATCGATCCTGACCGCAGATTTTTCCGGCCTTCGGGAAACCCTGGCGCCGTTTGAACGCCATCCGGCGGTCGGCTGGCTCCATATGGATGTGATGGACGGGATCTTTGTCCCGAATATTTCATTCGGGCCGCCGGTGATCCGTCCGCTCGCGCAGGCGATGGCGCTCCCGCTCGACATTCATCTGATGGTGGAGGAGCCGGGCCGGCTGCTCGCGGATTTCATGACGGAAAAAACGGAATATATCACCGTTCATCAGGAGGCATGCGTGCATCTGGACCGGACCCTGCAGCAGATCCGGGAACTCGGCGTCCGCCCCGGCGCCGCCCTCAATCCGGCAACGCCGGAAGGGACGCTGGACTATGTGCTGGACCGGCTGGATCAGGTATTGGTGATGAGCGTAAATCCCGGTTTCGGCGGGCAGCGCTTCATACCGGATTCTCTGAGAAAGATCCACGCCTTGGCGGACGAACGGGCGCGGCGGGGCCTCTCCTTCAAAATTGCGGTCGACGGCGGCGTGAACGCGGACAATGTGAGGGAAATCTGCGCGGCCGGGGCGGACATCCTCGTTGTCGGTTCGGCTATCCTGAACGCGCCGGATCCGGCTGCGGAATTGGCGCGTTTTGCGAAAAAACTGGGAGGCGCGGATGTTTGAATCTCCGGGGCGCATAGCTTTTTCCATCTTCGGATTGGATGTCATGTGGTACGGCGTGCTGATTGCGGCAGGTATTCTGCTCGCGTTCCTCGTCGTCTACCGCAGGGCGCCGCTCTGTCACGGCATTTCGGAAGATCGCGCGTTTAATTTTGTGATTATCATAATCATCGTTGCGCTTGTCGGGACGCGTCTCTATTATGTCGCGTTTCAATGGCAGTATTATTCCCAAAATCCGGCGGAGATCTTTGATGTCCGCGCGGGCGGCCTGGCGATCCACGGCGGGCTGATAGCCGGGTGCCTGATTGCGGCGCTGCTCTGCAAGCTTTACCGCGAGAATTTCCTGAACCTCTCCGATCTCTGCTTCACGGCGATCCCGCTCGGGCAGGCGATCGGGCGATGGGGCAATTTCTTCAATTCCGAGGCGCACGGGACCCCGACAAACCTGCCGTGGGCGGTCATCGTGGACGGGCAGGCGGTACATCCGACTTTTCTCTACGAGTCTATCTGGTGCTTCATTCTGTTTTTCATTCTGCTGCGCGTGGACAACCGGCGCAAATTCATGGGGCAGACTTTCTTCCTCTACTGTATCCTCTATTCGGCGGAGCGCTTCTTTGTGGAAGGGCTGCGTACGGACAGCCTGATGGTGCAGTTCCCCTGGGGCGAATACCGTCAGGCGCAGGTGCTGTCGGTCTGTGTGATCATTGCGGCCGCGGTTCTCTACGTTTATTTCTATCGCCGCGCGAAGGCGGCGGGGTTCCCGCCCGTGAACAAGGCGTATGTCAAACCGGGCAGCGGCGAAGAAACGGTTTTTCCGGATACGGAGGACGAAGCATGAAACTGGGTATCGTAGGGCTTCCGAATGTGGGCAAGAGCACACTTTTCAACGCTATGACCGGAGCGGGAGTGGAGGTCGCCAACTATCCCTTCACCACAAAAGACGCCAATGTGGGACTCGTGTCGGTACCGGACAGTCGCCTGCGCGTCTTGGCGGAGATGTATGATTCCTTAAAGACGGTTCATGCCACCATAGAGTTTATCGATATGCCGGGTCTCGTCGGCGGGGCCTCAAGAGGGGACGGGCTGGGTAACAAGTTTCTCGGCACAATCCGGGAAGTAGCGGCAATCGTACACATCGTACGTTGTTTCGACGACGATAACGTGACGCATGTCAGCGGCGGGGTCGATCCTGCCAGAGACGTGGAGACAGTCAATCTGGAACTTATTTTTGCCGATATCGAAGTGCTGGAAAGGCGCATTGAAAAGACCCGTAAAGCCTTGAAGGGAGACAAGGGACTTGAGAAAGAACTTGCGCTGCTCGAACGCATCCTTGCCGCGCTGAATGATTTCGTTCCGGCGCGCGCGATAGAGTTTAACGAGGATGAGCGCGATTTTGTAAGCGCGCTCGATTTGCTTTCATACAAGCCTGTCATCTATGCGGCAAACATCAATGACAGCGAGGCGGGAAACGAAAACGAATGTGGTTATGTGAAAGCTATCAGAAAGATCGCGGAAACCGAGGGTTCTGACGTCATAGCTTTTGCGGCAAAGGTCGAGGCGGAGCTTGCAGAACTCGATGAAGCGGACCGGGGCGCGTTTCTCGAAGAACTCGGCATAGGCGAGTCGGGACTGGACAAACTCGTCCGGGCGTCCTATCATCTGCTCGATTTGATTTCCTTCCTAACGGCAGGCAAACCGGAGGTGCGCGCGTGGACGATCCGGCGCGGCGCAAAGGCGCCGCAGGCCGCCGGAAAGATCCACACGGATATAGAGCGGGGCTTTATCCGCGCCGAGACGATCCGTTACGAAGAGCTCATCGCGTGCGGCAGCCTGGCCGCCGCGCGGGAAAAGGGCCTGGTCCGTTCCGAAGGCAAAGATTACGTCGTCAAAGACGGCGACGTCATCCATTTCCTGTTTAACGTCTGACGAAGCGCGGTGCGAACGCGAAAAAATAGAACCCGCGCGGGTTCTATTTTTAATGCTCTGTTTCCCGGTCGCCGCTAAAGCGCTTCGTAAAACGGCGCGTCCGGATCTCCGCCTGTAATCATCTTGATATTGCCGTTGAATATGGCGCCCATTTCTATCGCGATTTGCCCGGCTTGGACATCGCCGAGGAAATAGGCGTTTTTGCGGAATACCACGACGTTGTCCGCGTTGATATTGCCTTTCAGTTTTCCGTCGAGCAGCAGATTCTTTGTGCGTACGTTTCCGATGATCGTCGACGTCGCCGAAGCGATGATCCCGATGCTGGCCTTCAGATTCCCGTTGATGCGGCAGTTTTCGAGACCCATTTTTTCGCTGGCTACATTGCCGGAAATGCTTCCGAGCACCGCGACATTCCCCCCGGCGTCAACGTTCCCGAGCACTTCGCCGATGATATCGATATGGCCGGTAGTCTTGATATTGCCCATAACGGTAGTTTCGTCGGCAATGACGGAATAGGATTTCTCCTTCTGCGGCTCCACTTCGGCCGTAGGTTCTTCATAAACAGTCTGCGCGCCGCCGTCGGCGTACGCCGCTTCACCCGCATACGCTCCGCCGTCGTAGTTTTCCCCTTCCGCGTAGTAGACGTATTCGCCGTTTTCGTCATAGTAGCCGTAGACATCCTGCTCGCTGCCGTAATAGATGAAATTGCCGGCTTCGTCCCAGTACCCTTCGTCACTCTCTTCCTGCGTATCCGGGGCATACTGCGCAGTTTGCGCTTCCTGCGGATCCAGCTCATCATAGTAGACGTATTCGCCGTTTTCGTCATAATAGCCGTAGATGTCCTGCTCGCTGCCGTAATAGATGAAATTGCCAGCCTCGTCCCAGTAGCCTTCCGCCTCGCCGGCCTCGGAGGCCATTTCCTGCGGTTCCGGATTTGTGTTGATATTCGGCGCGATCGGCGAATACCCTTCATGGACGGCGACCGGCTGCGCCGACGTATCGGTTTGCTGTGCTTCTGTTTTTTGGGTCTGCGCGGCGTCCGGTTTCTCCGCGGGGTTCGCCTTGGCGCCGGGTTTATTGAAGAAATTAAACATGCTCATAATCTATACCACCCACAATCCCTGTCAAGCAGTTAACTGCCGTTTGCGGCGGAACCGGATTGCCCGTCGTCCTGTATATTGATATTTACTGTAGCCGAATCTTCCCCTGCCTGTATTCCCTGCGCGTACTTTGCCTGATCGGTATCCTGCGCCGAGGAGTTGTTATACAAAACTACTCCGCCGATCGCAACCCCAACAGCGACAACGCAAGTAATCAGTATTTTCGTCCCTTTTTTCATAATCGGATATCCTTACTCCTTACTTCATCAGAATGCGATTGCTTTCCATCCATGCATGCACACCCTTAAACTTCATAAACTATAGCATGGAGTGGCAGGGGATGTCAAGATTCGAGGCTATTCTTTTCGTGGAACTTATGCCGGCGCACTTTGGGAATTTACGCCTTTTCGTAATGCAGCCCCAGCTTATTTTTTCGCACATTATAGAGCGCGGTTATCACAATCCAGACAATGAACAATGCCATGACAAACGGGGTTACGTTGTTCGTCCATACCATGCCTTTCAACGGCCAGTCATGAGCCAGCCAGGCGACAAGCGTTACAACGCCGAAGACCGCCGTAAGCGCCTTAACCAGACTGCTGCGCCTCCAGCGCATCCTGATCCCGTCCTTTTCGCTGTCCGACGCGCCGAATTGTTCGGCTTCCTTCAGCATCATATTCATCAACATTCTGTTGAAGAAGATCCCGACAATCGAGACAGCTGACGCAATCAGCGCGGTTAAGGCCATAAGCATGGAAAGAAGGCTCCAGCCGCCGCTGCCGCCGTTTTGTGCTGCGTTCGACAGCGGCACGCCGCTTCCCGAAATTGTTGTACCTGTCGCGCTGACAATGTTTCCGCTTCCGTTTTTGATTGTGATGCTCCCGTTTGTCTGCGCGGACACCGTCACGATCGGCGGTATCCACTGCGCGTAGAGCGTCATGTCGCCTGGGGCCGTATAACTGAACGCAGCGCTGTCGGCGTAGGACACGCCGCTTCCGTCCGGCTTGGTGTTCCAGCCGGCAAAAGCAAATCCTTCCCTTTCAAATCCCACGCCGGGCAGCGTAACAGCATCGTTGTAATAAACTTTCATTGAATCCATGCCGCCGGTTCCGCCGTTCGCGTCAAAGCTCAGTACATAGGGATTTGGCGACCACTGCGCGGTATAGACGATATAGTTGCTCACGGTGGCGGCGGGGACCGGATCCCAGCCGGTGAAATGGTAGCCCGTCTCGGCAAGGGGATAGCCATTGCCGTCCCTGCTTCCCGCAAAGGCCGGTGTAGCGGCGCCGTACGGAATATCGCTGTGCGCGTCAGCGGAGAAAGCGCCGTGCGCGCCCGGGCTGTAAACGACAAGATAGATATTCCTGTCATAGTACAGCCTGACCGTCAAAGATCCGTCCGCCGTGATCGGAAGCACGGTTGCGCTTGCAGCATTCCCTTTGCTCCCGTAGGTGGTTTTGCTTTCCTGATAAGTGAAGCCGTCATAGTTTCTCACGGCCACCTTGGCCGCCGAAGCTGTCGCGCCGGTCAGATTTTCGGCGCCGGCCAGGGTATACGTATTCGCGTTCAAATCCTGCAGATAGTATTCCACTCTATAAGCAGTCCCCTTGTTCGACGCCCACTGCGCGTACAGTGTCATATTGGACGCCGTCATGTACGGGAAAGAGCTATTGTTCGCGTAGGGCGTGCCTCTTCCGTTTGACGCCGTGTTCCAGCCGGTGAAGGTATAGCCCGTGAGCGCGTAGTTGTTCGCGTCCAGCGTCAGATCCTGCCCGTAGACCGCCGTCTGATCCGTCATCCTTCCCGTCAGTCTTCCCTCAGCGCCGGCCGGTTTGTTCCCCTTATAAGAAACGGTGTATATGTTCGGGGCCCATTTTGCGGTATAGACGGCATAGCCGCTCACCGTGGCGGAAAGGGCCGGATCCCAGCGGGTGAAATGGTAGCCAGTCTCGGCAAGGGGATATCCGCCGCTGCCCGTGTTTCCCGCAAAAGGCGGCGTGCCATCGCCGAACTGAATATCACTGTGCGTGTCCGGAAGAAAATCGCCATGCGCGCCCGGGCTGTAGACGATGGTGTATAGATTTCTGTCGTAGTACAGCTTCACCGTCAAGGATCCGTCCGGCGCGATGGGAAGCACGGTTGGACTTGCGGCGTTCACCGAGCTTTCATAGGTGGTCTTGCTCTCCTGCAAGGTGAAGCCGACATAGGTTCGCGGCGCCACCTCGGCAGCTAGATCTGTCACGCCGGACAGGTCGTCGGCGCCGGCCAGGGTGTATGTATTCGCGTTCAGGTTCTGCTGATAATACTCCACTTTGTACGCGGTGGCTATGTTCGCGGTCCACTGCGCGGTCAGCGTGATGCTCCCGCCGTCCGCGTCGCTGTCCGCGAGGTCGCTGTATTTTGCGCTTGCCTGCACATTTGTCCCGCTGCCGCCCGCCGTCACATTCCAGCCGCTGAATCCGTAACCCGCGCGGACCGGCTCCGCGGGGAGCAGCGAAGCGTCATCCCACAATACATTCGTTTTGGCGGCCATGGGCGAAGGTGTGCCGCCGTTCGTGTCATAGTTCACCGTATAGTGGTTGTCGCCCCAATGTGCGATGAGCTTCAGGTTTCCGGCGATATCCCATGGGTTGAAAGCATAGCCGTCCGCGTAATTCGTCCCGTCGCTCCCGATCCAGTACAGGAAGGTCTTTCCGAGATACGTAAAGACGTTCCCGACAGTCTGCAACGCCTGGCCGAAGGTTGCCGTCTGGGTGGCCATCGATCCTGTTCCGCCGTTTCCGTCATAGGAAAGCGTGTATTTGTTCGCCGTCCAGCTGCCCGTGAAGGCAACGTCGTTGTCCGGCATCGTGAAGTTTCCGTTATCGACGGTTGCGTCCGTTGTCGTCCAGCCGCTGAAGGTGTAGCCATCCAGCGCCGGCGCCGGCCCAACCGTTATGTTCGCGCCGAAAGGCGCGCCCGTATCGGCGGGCGGCGCGGGCGGCGCGCCCGGCGGGATTGTGCCGGTATATCCATAGGAGACGGTATACTGGTTGACTCTGTAATACAGCTTCAATACCAGCGAGCCATTGCCGGCAATCGTTCCGCTGGCTACTGTCCCGGGGAACGAAGGATCGTAAGTATATCCGGCCAGCCCTGTCTTGGGAAGCGCTGTCGCCGTCGTGTTCGTCATGCCCGTAAAGCTGATATTCTCAAACGGCGCGGCCGCCGCCGTACCGGTTTCGTCCACATAATAGTGCTCAACCGCGTACGTTGTGGCCGGATTGGGTATCCAGCTGCCTGTGAAAGAGACGTTGTTATCCGGCATCGCAAAGCTTCCGCTATTGACGATAACGTCCGCGGTCCCCCAGCCGCTGAAGGTATAGCCCGCAAGCGCCGGCGCCGGCGCCACCGCTTTGTTTGTTCCGAAAGGCACGGCTGTCTCCGCGGGCGGCGCGAGCGGCGCGCCAGCCGGAATCGTACCGGTGTATGCGTAGGAGATGCTGTATTTATTCACAAGATAATAAAGCTTCAATATCAGCGATCCGTCGCCTGCAATCGTCCCGCTCGCCACTGTCCCGGGAAATGTCGCGTCGTAGGTATAGCCGGTCCCGGAGGTTTTGGGGGTCGCCGCAGCCGCTGTGTCCGTTGTGCCTGTGAAACTCTCAACCGCAAACGGCGCAGACGCGGCCGTCCCGGAACTGTCTACATAATAGTGCTCAACCGTGTAAGGCGTGTCCATGTTCGCCATCCACTGCGCATACAGGGTCATGTTGTCCGCAATCGTATACGGGAACGCGGCGTTATCCGCGTAGGACGCGCCGCTTCCGTCCGCCGCTGTGTTCCAGTTGGTGAAAGTATAGCCCGCGAGCGCGTAGCCGTTTGCGTTCAGTGTCAGGTTTTGGCCGTAGACCGCAACCTGATCCCCCATGCTGCCCGTTACGCTTCCCGTGGAGCCGGCCGGTTTGTTTCCGTCGAATGTCACGGTATAGGTGATTGGCGTGGGTTTTTCCGCAAACAAAAATCCTACCGTTTTGTCGGAGTCCAAATTGCCCGCAACCGGGTCGCCCGTGGTTTCGCCCTGATACGCGTAGGTGATTCCGTCGACCGTGATCTCCGCGCCTTGCTGCGGCGCCAGACTGCTTACATCATAGGTCGGATCGACGGAATCGGTGATCGCGTCTTCGGAAAACAAAACCTTTCCGTCCGCCGTCACGTACTGCACCCGCACCGTTGCCCCGACGATAATCTGCGAAATGATCGTGCCTGCGATATCGCTGCCCTGGGATAGGCTGCCTGCCGGAGGAGCGCTTCTGAGAATATTCACTTTCACGTTGTTCGTCCCGGCATGCAGCGCGCTGATGTCTCCCGCCGGCGCCGCCGTATACCCGTCGGCAAGATAGGCCAGGGTCGCGTTGTCCGGTACGGTTCCCCATGGGATCCTCTGAACCGTCGGATCCGCGATTCGCATGATCTGAACATCATCGAGGATGTTTCCCGATCCCAATTGGGTATTGTTGCTGACGCCCGAAGCAGTCAGCGACAGCGTATCAACGGCGCCTGCAGCGTCCGCCGTCGGGACAAAATCCCATTCGCAGTACCTCCAATACGTAGGATCCGAAGCCGTTCCGAAATTCGAGGCATATTTGTACGCGGCATCGCCGCCGCCGTTGAGATTTTGATTGATATATTGCCCGTCTTTCGTCGAACCGTTTATATAGCGGCCGTCGCCAAGCACCACCTGCAGCGTATCCTGCCCCGTGCGGCCGGCGTGCATCATGGATAGTTTATATAAGGAATTCGAGTAATAATCGATCGGTATATCCTGGGAATAGGTGTCCAGTCCGAAACAATTCACTTCCGTCAGGTAGGAACCATCCGCGGCGGTAACAGGGTGATTGCTGCCCGGCAAAAAACCGTTTTTCCAGATTTCTATACAAGCGGTTCCAAGGGCGGGATCCGGCGGGTTTGGCGCGGTGCCGGCCAGCCTGGGGACGCCGTCCGCGTTGTTGGACGTCCAGTACGGAACGGAATCGACCGGTACTTTGGCCGCTGTCCAGTCCGGTTGCATGCCGTTCGTTTCAAAACTGCCGTTTTGAACCAGATTGACTCCCAGGCCGGGCAGCGGATCCTGGCCCGGAGGCGTCACGGCGGCAAACGCGGGAAACCCGAAAAGCAGGCTGGAGACCATAGTGATGCCAAGAATTCCCGGAAATATTATTTTCAAAATAGCGCGCTTCATGATGGACGAGTCCTCAAAAACAGAAAACAGTTATTCTGTGCGCACGAAAACGCGTGAAAAATTGCTTACCGCGCCATTCGGTTCCCGTATTTCAAATCGCAGCGTATAAGCGCCCGCGCCCGCGCTTATTGAGTTCAAGGCGGAGGAAGCATCCTTCCCTTCGCCTTGCGCGACCGTTTTTCCGTCCGGCGACAGAATCTCAAAGCGCACAAGGTCGTCCGGCGCCGCGTTATCGGCAAGCACAGCGGTCTTTGGATCGATATACCCGTATTGATTGTCACCGTCAAAAGAAATCTCTCCCGCGGCATACTGCGGCGTCACGGATACGGACGTTGAAGACGAAACCGGGATATTCGTTTGCTGCGTACCGGACTGGTACAGGACGACTCCGGTCACGACCGCGCCGACAACCACAGCCGTACTCACGGCCGCGATTGTGAAGCGCTTCTTTATCGATCCGAAGGGCACGACTCCCGCTGTCGCAGCGATACAGGTCTTGCTCAACGCATCGAGCTTCTTGTCGTCGATCGTATGCTCGCTATTTTGCCTCAGCGCGCGCCCCAACGCACTCTGATATCCGGCTGTTTCTACCCTCCCCACTATGATGGCTCTCTCCTTTCATATGCTTCAATTCTATCCGCTAAGTATTTTCGCGCCTTTGCGAGTGTGCCCGTGACGCTGTTTGGCGTCGTTCCGGTGATTTTTGCTATCTCCGTCGTGGAGAGCCCGTTGTAGTAATAAAGTAAAATCGCTTCCCGGCGTTTGACCGGCAGTTCGGAAATCCACGCTGCAAGCCGGTCATTTCGCTCCCGGTCTACCACATAAGCCTCCGGTATCAGTTCCCGGTCCGGCTCCGCATATTCGGAGAATTCCATGTAATCCTCTTCCAGCGCTTCCAGCGACGTCTCCTTTTCTCTATGTGTTATACGTTTATCCAGTATACGGATACACTCCCTTCTTGCAATCTGCATCATCCAAGCGCGGAAGGCTGCGGGTTCTTTCAGGAAACCGAGGCTTTTCCAAATCGAAATACACGTTTCCTGCAGAGCGTCCTCCGCATCCGTCTCATCGCCGACCATTTTCAAACAGAAATACCATAAGCTGCGCTCTTCCAACCGAAACAACTCGGTAAAAGCCTCCTGATTGCCTCTGCGCGCTTTCTTTATGAGGCTAAGCTTTTTTGCTTCGCCTGTTTCGATCGATCCAGCCATTTACCTGTCTGTTCTACTAAATTAGTACTTATTTGAACCTCAAACACGTCTTACTGTTGCTTCATTCTCCTTGCTGCCTCTCCTGTTTCATATAGCTTCATTAATATGCGCTACATTAATAATACCACCATACCTGAATAATCTCCCAATTACAAGCTGCCGGCAGGCATAAACAATCACGAGACCAACAAACATTGCACTTGGTTCAATCTTTTCGTTGTTGTTATCTATTATACACTGAAATCGGAGGAAATGTATCAAGAAATAAATTCTTGCGCTTTTGTTGCAAAATGAAAACGCGCGGGTAACCGTAAAGACGTATTTCCGGCAAGACGCGGCACTTACTGAATACCGGAGAAGGGATGAGAGTAGGGAGAATGTTTGCAACACAAAAGATTGAACGTCCGGATACGGGAACAGGGCGCCTGAGAACAAAGGCTATATTCTTTATTCTGATTGTGGCCGTCGCCATTACGACGGCAGGTTTTGGATCGAGTTATTTCATTATACGTCAAAGCTTGACGGAGACGATGAACAAGGATATCACCGCCTCTCTGAATATCGCTGACAGGCTTGTATCGACAAGAATCGATCTTCTGAAGGCAAACGCCCAAACTGCCGCTACCCTGCTTTCCGGGGAAGGTTCCGTAAAGGATTTGACAGCGGCGATGAGCGGACTGGAAGTTCAATACCCCGATTTCATATCCTCCACGGTATTCAGCCGGACAGGCGTCGTCGCTGCCTGCGGGGATTCCGCTACGCCATCTTCCAGGCTTTGGGACAGCCCCTATCTGAAAAGCGCCTTTGCGGGAAATACAACCGTTTCCACACTGCGGGATGACGCGGCTACGGGGGGGAAGGTTTTCTATATCTACACGCCGCTTGACAAGGACCGCATCCTGGCTGTCACCATTTCCGGCTCGTTATTTTCGAATCTGTTTTCCGACGTCAAAATTTGGGACGCCGGCAATATCTTTATTCTGGACGAAAACGGTAATGTGGTTGCGCATCAACAGCCGGATCTGGTGAAAAACGGCGCAAATCTGGCGGACGAGTTGAACCGGACGGGCAATCAAACAGCCGCGGCCTTCTTTCACGGGATCGTCTCCGGCGGCTACGGCGGCAGCGGTCTTGGCTACTATATGGAAGATAACAAGGAATACCTGTGTTCCTATAAGGCGGTATCGTCCCCGGCGGCAAGCTGGTATATCGGCGTGAACGTCCCGCTTTCGGCAAGCCCCGTCGTACAAGCGCCGAACATCCTCCTGATGCTGGCGGCGATCTTTCTGGCCGCAAGCATTGTGGTGGCCATCGTGGGTTCCGGGTATCTCATGAAGCCGTATTACCTGATCGCCAAACAAAACCGCCGCCTGGAAGCGGCGGAAGAGGCGACCCGCAAAGCAAACGAATCCAAAGATGTCTTTCTTGCGAATATGAGCCATGAGATGCGCACGCCGCTCAACGCCATCATCGGCCTTTCGGAACTGGCCCTGAGCTCGGGCGAGATCGGCGGCGACACGGAGAATAAGATTGAGACTGTGCACACCTCCGGCATGACGCTTCTGGGCATTGTGAACGATATTCTCGACATATCGAAGATAGAAGCAGGCAAATTTGAAATACGCCCCGTAGACTACGCGGTCCCCAGCCTCATCAACGATATCATGGCGCTCAATATCATGCGCAAAGGCGACAAGCCGATCACTTTCAGCCTCATCGCGGACGAGGGGCTTCCCGAAAGGTTTTTCGGGGATGATCTGCGCATCAAACAAGTCTTCAACAACCTGCTCTCCAACGCGTTTAAATATACGGACGCGGGAGAGGTCGTCTGGCGGATCTCATCGGAGCCGGATGAGGCGGACGAGGGAAGCGTCTGGCTGGTATCGAGCGTCGAGGACAGCGGAAGAGGCATCAAACCGGAAGACTTGAAAAAGCTGTTCTCCGACTACAACCAGGTGGATACAAAAGCCAACCGCCCGGTGGAAGGCACCGGACTGGGCCTGTCTATCACGAAGCACCTCGTTGAAATGATGGATGGGAAAATATGGGTGGATAGCGAGTA
>Ga0209629_10001490_pt1 | contig 14923 bp, 14 predicted proteins | sample TergutCu122P5_FD_187286 | JGI IMG/M metagenome (GOLD analysis project Ga0209629, IMG submission 187286) | Cubitermes ugandensis P5 segment gut microbial communities from Kakamega Forest, Kenya - Cu122 P5 (SPAdes) (version 2) | ecosystem: Host-associated > Arthropoda: Insects > Digestive system...
CCCCCTTTTTTTTCCCCTTTTTCTTCTTCTATGTTTCTTCCCCTCAGATAAAATTATCTACTGTCGTAGTTGAACAGAGAAACCTTAAATCGGAATGTCAGTGAATAATAAAAATACTGAACAATAAGAGAAATACCTGCTTCCCTCAAACTTCTGGTCTGACAACTGCAGAACAGATAACTTTTTAAACATACAGTTGAGCAGTATAACTGCACAGTGAAAGGCATATTTGTGTAAATAAACATGCATACAACAAGAATGTTGATACCGTGACTCAGACTTGCATGTTTGACCTTCATTTCAATGCTAGTCTCTTATCCACTCTCTGCAAGTCAAAATGGAAGTCCAGGTGAGTTACAGTCTTCAGTGTGTTTGCTACAGAATTTGGTCAAATCATTACTACTCAACCTTTAACTGCTGAACGGGAAAAACACTGTCCCATTACGTGTAACTCTTATCAGATGAAATGGGAGACATTTTCATGCTCAGGAGCATTTAAAACTAAAACAACTCCAGCTGCACAGTGGCTGCATAGGAATTTAAGGATTGTCCATGTTTTTCTTTAAATTAGAGACACTCGTAGTTGTGTTTGTGTAACAGACATTTGCACCAGTAACCACAACTGAAAGTAATAGAAAGTACAGAAAATCAACATGTGGACAAATACAAGTAAATTTCAAATGATTGGAATTATGCTGCCATCTGTATATTTACATCACTTTTGGTTTCAGATTTAGAAAATGTTAAGCACTTAATCTTTATTGCACAACATGTATGTGAGACACTGTTGAATATTACAGGGATTTGTACAACTGGGAAGAAGTAAAAGACCAGGCAATAGCAGTGTTTAAAAGTAACAAGCACAGGATGATGTATGTGGCTGCCTACACTGTTGCTAAGGATTTGCATTTGGAATAATGAGGTGCAGCTGTTGGATAAGCTGTAACACGCTTATTGAGTCCAGTGAAATGTTTTATGTAACACAAGTCATTGTTTATTTTTATGTGTAATCATAATTTGGCTGATCAAATAATGCATGTTATTGGGGACTAATTAAAATTTAAAAAAAAATTGATTTGCTCCTGGAGCAGTGATTCTGAAGCTGAGTGAAATATTTTATGTAATACAGGTCATTGATAATTTTTATTTATAATCATAATTTGACTGGTCAACTAATGTGGGGTATTGGGGACTAAATTTAAAAAAAATTATGTATTGCTGGAGCAGTGATTCCGACATTGAGTGTAATGGCTCTTATGCAACCTTTATGGACCTTCTGCAAAAACTAGAGTCTGTTAATATTAATTTTACTGGTGTATTCCTATCTGCAGTGATGTTCACTAATATTAGTGACACTTAAAAACTAACTTAGACTCAAAACTGTAAGTCAGCTGTCTTCAGCCTGTGGTCCATATTTTTATATTATGTGTGGTTCGTTTACTAACAAACATCAGTACAATAAAATATTTTCATATCAGTCAGTGGTATTCATTTTTTCACCCAATATAGTTTGAATGTACCTGCCTATCATCATCAGGGGCTTCTTTGCTTGAAAGGAAATTTTTGATTCACATTAAGAATTCAGCTACATTATGATGGTTGTGTATGTAATAAACAAAATATTAAAAGTTAAATATTATTTGTTATTTAACTGGGGGGGGGGGGGGGGAGCAAATTCCCTCACCCCACCATTATTTTTCTACGTAAGAATAGTTTTTTGGCTACAAAAATTGAGGTGATTGGGGGGGTGGGGGTGGAAGGGTTGTATGCATATTAAGGACTAGTTCAATCTTCCCTCTCTTTCTTACTTGACTATATAGATGTTCATTAGTTATATTCTCGTAATTACAAATTCAGCACTTTCATTACACGCCCACATTCTGTAAAATGTAAATTAAGATACCCAGTATTTATTCCATGTTTGTGATGATATTCATTTTGTTCTTGTTTCATTATGTAAATGAAAATGTACAATGAAACTTATATCCAGTGTTTCTGAAGAGGGCAAAAAAGGATAAATATGGGACAATGACAGTTGTAAGAAAGCATTAAATTTGTCAGAAACAAAATAAAGCAAAATGAAAATTATACATTTTCCACTTAGGCCTACCAAGAATGAAAAAATAAAAAAGTTGCTTTAATACCTGTGTGTAAATCACTTTCTTTTCCCCCAGGCAGATCTGTAATTGAAAACTGTTCAGTTGAAACTGTATGTTTCAGAAAAAATGACACCAATTCCACATTTAGAATATGCTGTTCATCACAATTGGCATTGTTGTGTGCTTAAAAAATGACTTAATAATTTTTTAAGCAGTTTACACTTAAGTAATGCTTAGCATTGGTTCAAGCTCATGTTGATCTCAATCCTGTCTTTTTCACTGCTCCTGCTGCCTCACAACTGGACAGCTCATCGTGTTGGAGATGCAGTGCTCATTATCTACAGATATGTAAGAACTGAAGTTGACATCTTCAGCACTTAGTGAAATCCAGTCCTCATTGAGGGCATCATCCTCTTCTTCCACACTGCAGTCTGATTATTTTACTGATGGCATCGTGGTATATATATATATAAATATATATATATATATATTAATTTAAAGTTGGCATGCAAAATATATATATATATAAATTTTGCTTGCAATATATACCGTATTTCCTGGCCCATAAGACGCACTTTTTTTCATGAAAAGTGTGACCTAAATTCGACCTGTGTCTTATGCGCCAAGGGTAAGTATTATTTCCAAACTTATAAATACCCATACATCTATTATACAATATCTTTATCGTGAAATAGTGAAAACAACCATGAAGATGATTTTAGTGGCACTGATGATGATTTTCTGGGTTTCTATGATGAATAAATTATATTATGGTTGCTAATTTTGGTATGTAACAATCCTGTTTTCTTCCAATAAATTACTAAAATTAAAATACATTCATCATTTTTTTTTTCTAAAATTTCTCACGGTGCGTCTTATGGGCCGGGAAATACAGTATATATATATATAAATTTTGCATGCCAACTTGAAATTAAATAGCTGATTGCAGCCTGCACACACACAGTTTGATATGCTTGTATTACAGGATGAGCTCAATAGTAATAATGCTTGTGGTGAAGATGATTTGAAAGAAAGCATTCCAAATACAGTGTTTTCAGTTTCACCAGCAGAAATTGGATGTGCAACGAACATGTTTGTTACATGTGACATGTCTATGAGCCAAAGGGAACCATTTCCATCCTTTTACTGCATTTTCACATGCAATTGATATGTTGCATTTTGGTGTTTGTTATCTTCAAGAAGCTGGACAACACAAGAACATCTCTAATTATGAAAAAATGTTGCCTCTGTGGAAGCGAACCTGAAACTTGCCTTGTAGTATTACCATATGTTGGTATTTTTCAATCTTGTCTTGGTGCAGAGCAACCAAAACAAATACTGCCTGTAGGTCTGTCCCTAGACTTCTGAGCTATGCTGCCTACTCTGTTAAGTCAACTAGTAACTAATTCCATGGAGCAGAATCCTTATGGAGAAGCTAGTCAAATTCCCTGTTTTTTTATGGAAACTGAGGGTTCGTCACCATATTCACAAAAGCTCACCATTTATCCCTGTTCGGTGCATGATCAATTGAGGCCATCCCCCCCTTTACATGTGCAGTACAGCAGTGCCAGCAACATCAGCACTATACATGACATTGTATCTCCAACTGTACTCTCTTAGCTGCTGTGATTCTCAGACGTACAAAATAAATTCCATCACTAGTTGATGGTTTTCATTTCCTTTTCCACAATGAAGAGTATAATCCTTTGCTCATGCAGTGCTTGTTTGTCCCATCTAGCCTTCTGTTTTTCCACTCAGTCTGTATACTGTGCACATTCCATGGCGACTGCCTTAACTAATGACCTGTACAGGCCCCTCACATTCCACCTGTTAATCCCGTGACCATTTTTTGCTTTGTACATTGTTGCGAAGGATCTGTCCAGGTTCGAGGCCCTATATTCCATTTCATAACATGTTACAGTTTAACTGTGAGAAATTGTTAGCCCCTCGCCCAACCCACAAGCTGGGGGATCACCCCTTGTCGGCTGTACGCGAATGCTTACAATATACATTCAGAGCTAACCTCTGTATCTGCCCCCACCTTAGAGCTGGTGCCATGCCATGGTGATACGGACCCATTTATCATTGCTAGGTCGACTGGTCATCATAGATTTAGAGGCACAGGAGTTTCAGGTTGTACTTAACAAAATTATGCATTAAGAATGTGACTGTGACAAAACTTAAGTGTTTCCATCGCATACCCAATTTACATTTCCCAGTACTCTACAAAAGCTACCCCCCCCCCCCCCCCGTAATTACCAATCACAGATCACCTAGTACACTCCTTACCGATCTAGTATAGGTAGACTGCGTTTGAAACGTGATGGCATACGCACAGAAATCAGATTTCGTCTTTCGCCGAAACGAAGGAGTCCATTTAAATCGGCGAGGGCGTCAGTTTAGACTAGATGATCTGTGGTTTAGTCGACTGCTAACAGCCTAGGTGTGCGCATCAGCGTAAGTAATGCTGGATGCTCCACGCTTCGAGGTAGTGTGAGAGTACTGGATACCCATTCCATTCGCCAGTTTCCCCTTCACTTCCCCCCCATGCTTCATCGTGTGCCATCAGGTTTCAAACGCACTCTACCAATCTAATAGGAGTCTGGTAATCTCTAACCTCGACTGGTTATTTAACAACAAAATCTGGTTTGTATGTACCTGATTCGTGGTAAATATTTTCATCAAACAATATAAACTGTTCAGGCTTATGAATATGTATAATAAATATGCGTATATGTTATAAGTACATATTCGATCAATAATACGTTGCTATTGGTGTCGAGACTTAATGTGCAGCCGCCATTGTGGGAGAAGTTGACAGCAGCTGAAGTTATAGTGAATTTGTCTGTCTTGAGGAATTAAACAGGTAAGGCGGTAAAGTTAGTCTTGCGCTAGGACGTGGAAGTTAATCAAAGAATGCTGCGAATGTATCATTTATATTATCGCAAAGCAGTATTTCCGTAGACATCTAATTGTTTTTTGATTGGATGACGGCCATGTTATTTAGCGTTTGTGATTAATGACAAATTTACCCAGACTTGAATGCATTGTTTGTTTATTGTCACTAGGAGTGTGTAATTACGAGCGTAGGTATTTTCCTATATGAATTTGCTTTGTTTTGGGGCGGTATTATGTGGTTTAGGAATGTACGCTCGTCCCAGCGCCCTCTCCACTCTAGTTGTGATTTGCTGCGTAGTACAACGTTCCATGCCCAATCGATGTCATTCTTGACGTATGTTGTGAGTTATGTACTTGAGTAACGCGGACTTTATTCGAGTTGTTGGTGAATGTTGCTTGGTTGTCATTCACATAGTTTATGTTGAGCACATTTGTACTCAGCCACAAATTTAAGAAGTTACAGTTCCGTCTTTGGGTTGTAATACAAGTGCAGAACTCGTTTGATGTATAAACTAACACCACTTGACATACCTATAAATGTAAATATACAGGTGCACAGTTTATTCAGGGCCATTGTACAGCATGACTCACCTACCATAATACTGCATGTAGAAAACGTCAGTGGGAGTGCCTATCTAAGATCTGCAGACACCAGTAGGAGTAGACATACATTATTACATACGTCAGCATATGATGTAGTGAGTTGTGTATGGTCACCTGAGATAACTGATGGTTGGTGAGTGATGACAGCTGCACTTGCGTGCCATCTGAACAAGTAATGTCGGCTACTGACAACTGGTCCACATCTCAAAAGTGCGTGGCATACACTGAAACATATCTTGAACACTGCTTTGGACCAAGTCTCCCAATAGTATTTGTGACTGTCTTGGCTTCAGATTGTGGAAGTTGCAATAATGGAATAGCTTTCGTAGTACTGGACATGTTGTTAGCAAAGACATATCTGGCACTGTTGATGAAATCTTTCCTCTTTCAGCTGTTTATGTAATGACGTACGGAAGAAAAATTCTGAAACTTTGTGGTAATAGTGAGTAAAACTTAAAACCTGCTCTCATTGCTTGAGTGACTTATGGCTAAGTCTTCAACATCATAGGGATAAATTCCATTGGAGAACTGGCGTTTGGCCATTTGCTGGACAGTCTTTATCTTGATAAGTTAGGACAAAAGTCAAGTAATGGATTGACTTCTAAAGATACTCACCCAGGGGAGTTTCATCACCATATCCTCTTAGTATATGAAAAAGTTTCTGAAACATTTGTGATCCAAAAGGAACCTCTTTACTCAAGCAGAGATTTTGAACTTTAAGATTGTGCACATTAGGGGGGCAACTGGCCTCCTATAGAATGTGCGGTAGGTGAAAGAGTTTGAATAATGCACATGGTACTGACATAATTGAATACTGTTCTTATTACTAAATTATCTGGATTAATCTTGCCCATATTACCTATTACCATAGATGACTTATGTGGGTGGTCAGAAGTCACCCATTGTGTGTACTATACATGCTTGCCACATGACTGGCAGACACACAAACTTTTGGCAGAAGAAAATCCATCTTACCTAAATGACCATCTGCATAGTCGACAGGGAATGACCTGTGCTGGACTGTTGTCCACAGAATTCATAATCTTGAGATGTACCCTTGAATAGCCTGATAAGCTGTGGGGTAGTTTACATGCTTCAAAATTTTGGAAGTTTATTGGGATTTCTCTGAGAATGCGGGTCTAAATACTGTACATCACAGGTGTTTCACTATTCTCTATGCAGGTGCAAAGCTCATGCAATAAATTGATGTCACTGAACTATTTCTTAAAACATACAGGCCAGGGTTTATGTTCCCAGTTAGACTACAGCCTGATTTGACTGTATCATGACAAATACAACACAAAATGAGCAGTGATCATTCTGAATATACCAATTAACCATCACATGTGAATTGTATGTAAATGGAACCCTTATGCTCATGAAATAAAGTACCAAAAATGATACTGTGCTGCAACCTCATTTCAACCCCCTTGCCAACTCCTGTGGCCCCACAGAAGAGTGAAAACTGCGTAAATGTATAAGGTGCAGATTACATAGAGATTATACTCATGACGATAAACAGTGGCAGGTTGGGAAAATAGTATTGAAATAATTACAATTGGTGTAGTTTTATGTACAAAGATGGGCTGAAAAGTTTTGTCTCCAGCTAAATAAAAAATGAGGGAGGGAGTTATTTAAAGTGACACAAGAAAAATAAATGTACCTTTAACCTGTATTTTACAACTGCATAATCATTTTTCCACATAATCTCCAACTTATGCCAACATGTAATAAGTTTTTGAATTCCATCCTTTAAAAAGTCTCTTTATTTATCCTGAAACCACTGCTTCCCCCACTTTTTGCTTAAACTCCCATACCCCACATCTAACAGTGCTTTCATCAACACGTTTATTGCCATGCACTGCATGCATGTGGTGATGAATGCTGATGGGAGGAATTTTTTCTGCAGTCAAGAACTTGGATAATAGCACATTGTTTGAACTGCACATCCTCACAGCCTTCCATTTTGACAGGCACTGGACTGGAGTTATGGATAGCTGTGGGGTCCAGGTTACATATGGTGGAAGGGAGATAACATGTTGCTGTGTGCAACCATTTTTATCTAGTTTGCATTATTCTAATAAAAAATATGACAGGCGAGGCAAAACTTTTCAGCACATCCTCTTATTATTTCATGCTTGCTTATATTTTACAATGTTGTGTTACCAGCAAAATCCCCCTTTTAACTAAACAACAACAGAAAGATTTGCATGGTGTGTGGCATTACTAGAAGGAAAACAAACCAACCCCTTAATCTCACATGACCATTGCAGGGACACTGACATTCTTTCCTTGAATAGAACCACATATTTGAAATGGAAGTTGAGACCAAAGTTTAGCTGTTGATTCCAGATTGAGAGATCTGATCAGAATAAGCACAAGGTGGAAGGTAGTAAGACCAAGATGACAGGAGGGGTAATAGATAAAATTTCCAAAATCTGTGTCAGACAAAATTAAATGTTTTTGTTTGAAAAGGGAAATGTTCTGTATTGGGATTTTAAATTAAATGATGCTTTGGCTGTGGCCCCAAACAGATTTGAAAGACTCTGTGAAAACTGTTTATAATAAAGTCTTGATTTCCCACAATTATCATTATGGTCAAAAACATGCATCATGTACATTGGAGCATTAAAGTTAGATTTGACACTTTTCCAGTTGATTTTTTACCCTATCTAGAATTTGTTGAAATATTGCACTGTATGACAAGTATTGCACATTGTGTTGACAGAATGCAGATTTTTGTGAAGACTCTGACTGGAAAAACCATCACCCTTGAAGTGGAACCTTCTGACACAATTGAAAATGTGAAAGCAAAAATTCAGGACAAGGAAGGTATCCCTCCTGATCAACAGCGCTTAATTTTTGCAGGAAAGCAATTGGAAGATGGTCGCACACTTTCTGACTACAATATACAGAAAGGTAAAGGAGAATTATTACTGTTTATTGAAGCTGTTAAGCTGGATTGCACAAGTTTTAGTTGGTTGTATTTTACTTGGTACAGGTGAATGGCTTGCACTGAAATCCCTTTGTGAGGAATGTTGTTGAATGAATGTTCAATTGAAGTTTCCACCAAAAAAAGGTTTATACAAAGTTACATCAAGAAAATGTTCTTTCTTTTAAGATTTGCCATGTATAATATGATAATTTGTATGTACGTTGTAAGACTTTGTGTATATGCAAATATAATATCTTGTTCATTGATGTAAAATTAGGTTAGGTAGCTGTACGCACTGCTCTGGTTCAGAGTTACATATTGCTACAAACTCTATGTTCGTCAGTAATGCTGGTTCCTAAGGATTATGTTTCCTATGGTACACGAAAACACATTGACAATTCTCTGTAAATTATTATTATTCTCTGTTGCAATTGATAGCACAAGAAACACTAATATAATGCTTGTTACTGATGATGCACTGTTCACAGTTGCTAAAAGCAATAATTCTCTTAATTGTTCTGATACAGTAAGTAATTATAGCAATGAACAATCCTGAAATCTACACTCCCTTTGTGTAGCACAATGGCACTTTACCTACAGACTACCTCAAGGGTTGTCATTAATGTAAATTAGCACTAAGATTGAAAATAATTCCCAACTGCCCTATGCAGTATCACTTTGCACATCTGCAACACAATAATACCCGAGAAATGGTTGTATTGCAGCCCTTTGCAGCACGTAAACTGTCATCTACGCGGAACTGCCCTTAGAGGAACGTCTTGTATGTAGAACCACTCCCAGAGCACTTGATGCTTATTCAGATGTTGTAAAACATTTAAATATTGTGTGTAAATACACTTTGTATTGTATACTGCCCTATACAATATCCGTTCGCAAGTCTGCACAAGACACGCAGTTACACATATTGGACATGGAGCCGCTACCCGAGGACTGACTGTGTTAGGACGCTAGTGAGCCTGCGTGAGCTTATAACAAAGACATGAACTAGATCATGCTGGATCCACCTGCCTGCGAGTTGGCGTCTGGAAGATTCCAGACGTGTCACACGACCACTTACCTCATGATGATTACGTCAGCTTGGGCACGTGGAAGCATGCCTTAAATTATATGGTGCAATCAGAAACACACGAAAATGTATGGAATACAGATTACGACCATTAACAATCATAAGCAAAAATTAATGCACAGTACAAAATTTGTCCCTTGCGTGAACAGTAACTGTGGAGGAGTTAAACATACTGGTAGTACTGATTTTATTTTTGCAAGACAGAATTGGAAATGTGCAGTAGTTCCACCTCTCACCATATATGATCATGTATTTTATGGCAGTGTTTCATAACTGCAGATTCCATTGGTTTTTTGGCAGGGTATTTTATTGTTTACTTGTCTCGTCTTGATGGTTTTGTAATATCTGGGTTGGATTCACAAGTTGTTTTTTTATACAGAGTCAACACTTCACTTGGTGCTACGTCTGCGAGGTGGGATGCAAATTTTTGTGAAGACTCTGACTGGGAAGACAATCACGCTGGAAGTGGAACCTTCTGATACCATTGAAAATGTGAAGGCTAAGATCCAGGACAAGGAAGGTATCCCTCCTGATCAGCAACGACTGATATTTGCTGGCAAACAATTGGAAGATGGCCGCACACTTTCTGATTACAACATACAGAAAGGTAAGTAGCTGACCCTTAACATCTTGCCAGCCGTAAAGCTACCAATGTTGTCATACTGCTGTAAATGGCTGCAAGTAATTTAAAATCAGTGTCATTTTCTTTGAGGTTTTTTGTTAGGGAACTTACAAAAGTGGGATGAAATTCTGGAAGTATGGTGGATGTTGCAGCACATTTTTATATTTCTACTTATGTTTGGACTAAGAATCACTTTCCTGAAGGGCTGTGAAGGAAGGCACATTTTTATGATATAAGTACCAGATGTGGGGCCAAAGATTTGCCCTCTTTCAAGAAGTGCACTGCATTAAACATTTTATTTATTTATGATTGCTTGGTTATTGGTTTTGGGACAAGTTTTTTTTCGATCGCTTTGGTTTTTCCCAGTCATTCCATCAGTGATCTGTCCCATATTTCATTCATCTGTTGCTATCACTATGTAATCTTGCCAGTTGACAGCATTGTGCAATATAACAGTTCTCTGTCTTTACCTATCTGTTTATCCATTCATCTATCTTATCTGTCTATCTATAGCCATCCCTCTCTGCCCTTCCTTATATCTCAGACTTCAGTTGCACACTGCTATGTTCATATGTGCTGGTGTGCCACATTCATATTTGCAAACATCAGAGTAATTCCATTAACCTGCTTATTGTTTACAATCTTCTGCTGACTCATAGATATCCCATTTTCAGTTTTTCATATTAGATTTTTTCTGCCTATTACACAGTTGTAATCCATTCCTTGAGAGTCCTAGGGTGTAGAAAAAATATTTTACCTCTTTTTCCCTTTGCCAAAAAGAATATGGAATGAAGCAGAATACTTGTTTATGCAAAGCATTGTGGAGTTGGAATTGAATGACATTGTAATGAATGCGTGTGAAGAGCATTGATTGTAATGTGCATTAGTAGATATTCATTAAAGTTTAACTTAAAATGTGTTGACTAGAATCCACTCTGCATTTGGTTCTCCGTCTGCGTGGTGGTATGCAGATCTTTGTAAAGACACTAACAGGAAAGACAATTACACTGGAAGTGGAACCATCTGATACCATTGAGAATGTAAAAGCTAAGATCCAGGACAAAGAAGGAATACCTCCTGACCAGCAGCGACTTATCTTTGCTGGCAAGCAACTGGAAGATGGACGTACACTTTCAGATTACAACATACAAAAGGGTAAATATTGATGCTTTGTCAGTTGCAAAGGTTTGTGGTTTGGAATGTTGTCTTGATACGTTGTCAGAGGAAGTGATTTCGTTTTGCTGTCATTATTTCCTACAGTGCATATTTTTAATTTGCGGTCTTGGGTTTGGCAGCTGTCATGGTAGCTTCATCACACGCAAAGTTTGTTCTTGGTGGGAGGTAATATTGCATAGAGTCTGGAAGTTCTGACCACCAATTTAACAGGTGTCATATATTCTGAAATATTTGCTGAACAGTGATGGAGCTGTTGTATTGAAATGTTGGCAACTTCTGTCTGAATGTTGTCTTTCAGCTCTTGCAGTGAATGTAGATTGTTCACATACACTTCTCAGTACCCCATGGAAATAGTAATACAGCAGATTAAAATGTAGAGGTCTAGTAGGCCATAATTGTCTGAAGAATGACATCACATTTAGTGGAATGTAGCAGTAGAAATGTATTATTTGTTTGAAAACACAGAGCCTTCAGTCAAAACAGCATTTCCATATTTTCTTTCTGTGTAATACTGAACTGATCATTTGAAGTCTTTCCAGCTCCTATTGTATATTATTTGTATATGTGGTACTTTATGCAGGATATTCTTTTCAAAGGTTTTGGTAACTTTTTGCTTGACATATACTTGGTGTAAGTGAACACTGTACTTGGATGTGCTGAGCTACCCCATGTGATGGAGACTCCATATGGCATCTCGCACAACAGTGCTGACATGATGCAACACTTAGGAGGCTGGCCTTGCTTAACCCAGCTCGTTTTTCTCTATGCTCTATAAGTGATAGAGCTAACACTGCGTAGTATAGTTCAGACTAAAAGACAGCAAAGGTTAAATCATGTATATTCAACCACAGCGATGAATAGTTGTTGGATGAAATAAGTGTATGTGGTCTGACAAAGTTTGCAATCTCATCGCGATGAAAGTGTACATACCTCATTGCTGAATACCACCATGGTCACCCTCAAAGTACTCCCCTTGGGAAGCTATGCACCTAGGCCACCCTTCAAAACAATTTTGGAACTGGTTTTGTGGAATAGCCTTCAGAGCTGCCTTTGTATGACCCCTGATGTCATCAGTGTCATCAGAATGCCTTCATTTCAATATTTCCTTTATCTTTGGGAACAGAAAAAAGTCATTGGGGGCTAGATCCAGTGAATAGGCAGGGTGTTCCAACACAATTATTTGTTTAGTAGCTAAAAACTCTTCTTTGCTTTTGTTCTTCATTGAGCTTTGGGACCATTTTTGCACACACCTTCATCATGTCAAGATCTTCAGTTAAGATTTTCCTAACTTTTCTCTGTCGATGTTCACATGCTCTGCTATGCTCCTGACAGTGAGCCGACAATTTTCACCAAAATTTGACGAACTTTACAATGTTTTCTTCAGTTCTGCTTGTTGCTGGCCATCCTGATCTCTCTTCATTGTGACAATTTCTCTTCCATCAGAAAAACGTTTCACCCACTTGTAAACTGCTGTTTTCTTCATAGCATTATCCCCGTAAACTTGCACCAACATCAACTAACAACAAGAAATTTAGTGTTTGTTTGTTGCTCTAATTCAAGCTCTGACATTATCACGGCGGCACACCAAAACACACGCAGACATTAATACGAGTAGATGCCACTCAGAAAGAGACTGCCATAGATCAACAACAACACAGCTGTGAAACGCTGATATTTTAACGTCATCAAACCATACTAAGGCTTTTGTCCAGTGCTGCCACGGCAAGCACGTGGTGAGTTCTCGAACTTTATTGTTCGACCACGTATGCTCCAGAAAAGCAGGAAGCATGTTACGGGTTAGCACATCCCTCAGAAAGGATGAAGGTACATCACATTGAACCTGTTGTAATTTGTCCCCTGCCATTATTTAACCAGGTGTTGTGCAGCATCAGTGTAAGTGCTTTACTTAAGGCACTGAAGGTAATATCGTAGTTAGAAAGATTGGTTACCTTGTAATTTTTCAGTTATGAATTTTCACCCATTTGCATGTTCTTTGGTTATATGCCTCACTTAGGTATTACAAATAATTCAAATGAGTTATAATGCTGTTAAGTTGAATTGAAGGAAGTGAAGGTTAGGCCTGACACAGACTTTTGCTGAGTGTGTTGTGTGTAATTTTAGCAGTATATTTGGGCAGTGCTGTATTTATAAACAGCTTATAACTACCAGCATTTATATAATCTTGCATGACCTTTTTGGCAGAGTCCACCTTACATTTGGTGCTGCGTTTGCGTGGTGGTATGCAGATCTTTGTAAAGACCCTGACGGGGAAGACCATCACCCTGGAAGTAGAGCCATCAGATACTATTGAGAACGTAAAGGCAAAGATCCAGGACAAGGAGGGTATCCCCCCTGACCAGCAGCGTCTTATCTTTGCTGGCAAGCAGCTGGAGGATGGACGCACCTTATCTGATTACAACATTCAGAAAGAATCAACCCTCCACTTGGTTCTTCGCCTCCGGGGAGGTTTCTGAACATTCCACTTCAAAGTTAATAGCACCACCATACATTTTCAGTGTGTAGGCAAGAATTCAAAAGCACATATATGTTACTGTGCAATTTTAATTTAGTTTCTGTTAATGAAAAATATGCAGTTGATTATACTTACTTGATAAATTCCAGAGGTAAAAATTAGTTGTGCTTCTGTATTGTTATATATATCCACATACAAATAATTTAAGTATGTATTCTTCTGTAATAAAAGTTGTGTAAAAATACTAGTAATACTGCTTTTAATAAATATAATCATACTCAGTACTTTGTATTTTTATTTTGTTAGGACTTGTATGTGTATTACATTTGCAGTGACAAATCATAGTTTATCTTGGACAGATCCATTAAAACCCTGTTACAGTGGGAGTAAAAAATTGAGGGTAAGTATTGTGCATTATTTAATTTGCTTCCATAAAATCTTATTTATAGCCTCCTTATTTTGATTTCCAAATGTGGAAGTTCTGACAGAATGTGTTACAAAAAAAGTCCTGCTATAATCTACATTTGTTAAAGAGTTAAATTTGTTTACTGGAAAACGCATAAAAGTGGACAGTATTAACCTTTTAAAGCCTTAGACTTACTTTATGTACCACCAGCTTGAACATTCAGAAATTCTGTGTTCTGCCCACAGTGCATTTATGTGTTTTGCGTGGATCTCAGAACAACAGTGATTATCTCTATACAACATTAATGTATCGGTTTTGAAACTGAGGCAGAGAGTGTTTACTGTGTAGTACGAACTGGGTCTTCAAATCAGACAGATACAAATTTCAGTGTTTCACCATGCATTTTTTCATTACATTAAATGATAAACACCAACACAATGCACTTCACACTCAACAATAAATTAGTCTAGAATGCTGATTTCAGTGTTAAAACACATCAAAATACATAAAATTACTCCGACATGTTTTGATCTTAACAGATCATCATCAGGGAGTATGCCTGTACCTCGTTAAAGTTACTGAATAATTTAAAAACTGAATTTAAAATCCATAAAAATCATTCCC
>Ga0209629_10001491_pt1 | contig 14923 bp, 9 predicted proteins | sample TergutCu122P5_FD_187286 | JGI IMG/M metagenome (GOLD analysis project Ga0209629, IMG submission 187286) | Cubitermes ugandensis P5 segment gut microbial communities from Kakamega Forest, Kenya - Cu122 P5 (SPAdes) (version 2) | ecosystem: Host-associated > Arthropoda: Insects > Digestive system >...
ATCTATCTATCTATCTATCTATCTATCTATCTATCTATCTATCTATCTATCTATCTATCTATCTATCTATCTATCTATCTATCTATCTATCTATCTATCTATCTATACATACTGTGTGTACACTGGTGGCCAGGATAGTGTAGTCGGTCCGGGGATCAAATCCGAGTGCAGCGAGATTTTCCGTAAAGTGCAGATCGGCCCCGACGCCCATCCAGCCTCTTTTACAATGGCTACTGGATATTTCAGGCGGTTGAAGCGACCGAGGTATGTTGCCCACAACCCACCCCGTTCTAGCGCTGAGGTGGCGAATCGGTTGGAGCCACCATATCTCTGCCTCTCCTCTGTGCCTGCAGGGGCATGTCATGGGGTGAATGTATATATATTATATACCGGCAATTCCTAAACTGTGCGCCGTGGGCCTGGGGCGCCACGGGAAATTTAAAAATATTGTTTTTTTCTTTCAACTTATGTGTATTATTCTTTCAAACGGCTACTAAGTTGTTAGGGCAAATAGTTATTAAGTGGTTTGGAACTAACTACTTATTAAAGAGAAGTGTTAGGTATTTCTTTTGGCCTAGGGGCACCGTAAAAAGATTGCTGAGGTACTAAGAGCGGTGTGAACCGAAAAAGTTTGGAAACCGTTGCTGTATACACTGGATTGTACACATATGCTTATAAGATAAAGTTGTCTGCCTATACACTGTGAACGCATACAGGATGAAGTACACTGAAGTCATTCTTAGGCAGAGATGAGTGGTCAGCTTCACTTAATAATTTAAGAAACACACAGGCAGACACCATCTAACGAAACTGTGTATTTCCATGCAAGGTTTATTGTATTTCCATTTATTAGCTACTTAAAGCTTACATGAAAATGCACAGTTGTTTTCAGCCATTTGTTTCTTAAATTATATCGTTGTCTATGTATTCTTACTGTTGTCTATGTATTCTTAGAAGCGGCTACCCTGACTGAGGTTTTTCCGTGCTTTTTCCTCAATTGTAAGGCAAATGCCAGGGTATAACTAGCCAAGACGGGGCACGGCCCGCACTCTTCCAAATTGTTGTGTTGTTCTATGTATTATTTGTTTTGTGTCGTTCTGTGTATTGTTTGTTTGTAAATGTGTACTGAACTACTGCCATCGGGTGACAACCCAATTGCATTTAACAAATATATCATAAGCGCAACGGGATGTCCACCACTAAGGTGATCAGCTTCATGCCAGGCTCCTTGATTTCGGGGATAGAGCACCAGGTACCCACTGAATAGGAGGATGAATGGACCACAAAGCTGCTTCAGAGAAGATAAAATCTTTTTCCTCTGCCGAGTATCGAACCTCTTCTGCCGTGACAGTGAGCTATTATTCTAATTATTCTTGCACGCCCCCACTACTTACATTCAACTATAGTGGCCGTAACTTTTATTGGCCAAACAGCGAACTGGACTTGTGGCAGGCCATGAGGTTATTGGTTTTTGAACTCCTGTAAGAATAACAATCATTATGGGTGACTAAAAATCCTGGAATCTGAAAATCTGGATTATTTCCCGAAGTTCTGTTCCACCCAACACACAGAGAAGAGGAAACATTGAAGTTGAATGGTTAACTCTCCTGCCACATACGAGGAATAACAATAAAGTTCGCGAACTCATCGCAGTAAAAGTACTACATACTTCACTGCTGAATACCACCGTGGTCGCCTTCAAAGTATTCCCCTTGGGAAGCTATGCACCGATGCCAGCGCCTAGTCCTCCCTTCAAAACAATTTTCGAATTGGTGTTGTGGAATCGCCTTCAGAGCTGCCGTCGTATTATTCCTGAAGTCATCAATGTTATCAAAATGCCTTCCTTTCATTATTTTCTTTATCTTCGGGAACAGAAAAAAGTCACTGGGGGCTACATCCGGTGAATAGGCAGGGTGTTCCAATACAGTTACTTGTTTAGTAGCTAAAAACTCTTCTTTGCTTTTGTTTTTCGGCGAGCTACTTTGGGACCATTTTTGCACACACCTTCCTCATGTCAAGAATTTCAGTTAAGATTTTCCTAACTGTTTCTCTGTCGATGTTCACTTGCTCTGCTATGCTTCTGACAGTCAGCCGACGATTTTCACGCAGAATTTGACGCACTTTTGCAATGTTTTCTTCAGTTCTGCTTGTTGCTGGTCGTCCTGATCTCTCTTCATCAGTGACACTTTCTCTTCCCTCAGAAAAACGTTTCACCCTCTTGTAAACTGCTGTTTTCTTCATAGCATTATCCCCGTAAACTTGCACTAACATCTCTCTGATTTCGTTTCCACTCTTTGCAAGTTTAACAAGAAATTTGATGTTCGTTCGTTCCTCTCGTAATTCAAGCTCCGACATTCTCGCGGCGGCACACCAAAACACAAGCAGACATTAATAGATGCCACTCAGAAAGAGAATGTCATAGATCAACAACAACACAGCTGTGAAACGCTGAAATGTCAACGTCATCAAACCATAATAAGACTTTTGTCCAGTGCTGCCGAGACAAGCATACGGTGGCGAGTTCGCGAACTTTATTGACCAACCACGTATCTGGAAGTTCCATGTTTAAATTTTGGTCTGGAAAACGACTGTTTTAACTGATCATTATCGTGGTTTTTTTCACTTGCTTCAGCAACAGAGGAGTGTACCTCTATTTGCATTCAGACCTCTTCAGGAACATGCGATTGTACCTCAATTTGCATCACGGCCGCTTCAGGAACAGCCGTTTTCACCTCAACTGCATCACGACCGCTCCAGAAACACACAATTTTACCTCAATTTGCATCACGACCGTTTCAGGAACACACAATTGTATCTCAATTTGCATCACGACCGATTCAGGAAAAAGCGATTGTATGTCAATATTCATCACGACCCCTTCCTTACTCAAATGTTTGCAAGGGCATAATCAAACCACTCTGGGTTCAAACCCTAGAAATTTATTGAACCCAGAGCCTTTCCTCCCCCAAAAGGACATATTACCACTTGCAACACAAGTCCTTTAGTCAACAGAGGAAAACTCTTAACATAAGCAAATGTTTCAGTTATAGCTTTAAGGTTACCATAACACATGCACAGGGACGTGTTCAGTAAGCAGTGCAGCTAAACTGGCTAAGGGACTTGGACTTGTACTTCGCGCTTTAGTTTTGTAGGCAGAAGAAATAAGGGGAGACCATTAAAGAGACTTCCAGAAGTGTGAGTCCGGAACGGGCCAACAACTAGCCCAAATCCATGTTAGCTAGATGATGATAATGATGATGATGATGATAATAATGATAATGACGTCTTTATTGAGCTCCAGAGAGAATGTTTTGGTGTCAACAATTATTGTAAATCTTACATCGAAATAAGCAGTCTGCTATCAAACTTCGGCCAGACGCAGAGATTCTGCTGCAGTTGCAGTTGCAACTCATTAAGCACTGGAAAGTGAGCGCGCAAAGTGTGACATGAAGAATTAAGAAAATGTACACGAAATAACTTTGTATTAAAGTACCACTCCCGAACAGTCCGTGTAATTAAGATCGAGTGTCTGCAAGCGAGTAGCTTTCGGCCACATCAGAAAATTCGATGCAGTACTTATAAACAGATTTACATGAAGGTCTGTGTACTTGGTGGATTTAATTTTACACCCACGGGAAAAATTCTTAGTTGCGGTTTGACAAACCACAGTCAACACTCTCGGCAAGCAACGAGGCCGTCTACCTGCTGTGCCCGCAACCATAACAAGCTCAGTAGATGCAGGCCGAATTTGGAAGGCACTGTTGTGGAACGAATCGGGAAAATCCAAGATAAAAAGAATTGAATGGTGTGTACTAACATAACAGAGTGTATCTTATGAAAGCGTTTTCTCTTTATGATTCTGCATACAGTACAATATTAATTTTCACGTTCAAATATTGCACAGTCTGTGCAAATGTTATGTCATAAAGGTCTAGATTGTGAAGCCGTATAATTATTAGTTAAATACAGTAAGTTCTTCCGAAACTTTAGTGCCACGTGCGAGACTAAACGGCCTCACATTCCAATACTTTTGAGAACCTTCAATCTCATATGTGATGAAGATAGTCACAATATAGCTCTCAAGTAAATCTGTCCCTCAAGTATAAGAAGGCATGCACTATAAGTGGTTAGTGATCGCCTTGACCATCTGGTCACTTAATTCCGATGAGTCTAAGAGCCGGGATGGATAGAATGATGGCTATCTTACTTCTGCAACTGTGGCCAGGCATCACTGCTGCCTCGGAGACAACAATAATTGCTGGTACATATGTAACGACAATCTAGACGTTATTATTAGTTACTGCATATCCTTACAGATTTGCCAGATCGAGAGGTACAGGTAACTTGGATCCTTTATTAGCTATGAAGGCATATGAGTGTGAATGTATAGCATTACGCATTTTTAACCTTTACACCACAAGGATATGAGTGGTCAAATTCACATCCCTGTCACTTGTACCTCCGAGGCAAGAATCTCCATTACCCATTGCGTAAAAGGCTGTGTGTTTCTCTTATCTGATCTGGATGCCCTACAGAAAAGAAAATCTGCTGCTCCTACCGGCAGTTCTGCCACGAATCCCCTTTCCGTCACACCGTAGTCTGGTCATTGTACAAAATGAGCCATCTCGGCCACTGATCACCAATATAAAATGTTTCTGCAATGAGAGTTGTAAATGTTACTGTCACTATATGCAGGATGCAATGAAATTCCCCCTCAAACTCTCCGTAACGTAGGACCCTCTTAAAGAACAAGTCGAAAATATTTTACAGCCTATATCCTGAGACGTTTAGTTTTCGAGTCAGGTGTCACTGTTCAGTAGCGCAAGGCAAAAAATAATGAAAGTATGGGCGCTTTAAACTTTCAACATCTGTACAGGACAATCGTCTGGAAACGGATGTGCATTCCTCGAGTAGAAATGTGGATCCAGTTGATCGTCAGGACGACGCTCGTTGGCCGTGGTTCGAGTTATCGCGCGATATCGCATGAACTTCTACACGTTTCTTGTTCCACATTTGCAAATAGAATGTATTCATTGGATGGTTTCTTGGATTACCTGTTTTTACAATTGCCGTTGTTGTTACACCGGATGTCTCAGGGAGACTTTGCTACAGTCATCGAAACAAATTTCAGTCTGGATGAAATCGAGACGATTATATAGTGCGAAATGCCGTGTTGCATAACACTTACACTATTACACACACTGAAGGATAACACCTTGTTGCAGTATCCTGTGTACTGATCACTGGGAAGCCCTGCTGTACTCTTTGCAGAGGTTTCGCGCGAATTTGATTTTTACTGTGCGTGCGTGCGCGCGCGCGCGCGTGTGTGTGAGGCCGACTTATTTTTGATTGCTATCTTGTGAGAACGTTAGATTCGATATGCATTTGATGTACAGTAGTGGTTACTACTCACAGTTACACACCAAAATTGACAAAAATTATAGTGCAGACACATAGTACTTAATTTAATTGAAAGCCAATCAGGGAATTTAAAGATCAAACATGAGGACTGTAAGGTATATGTCCATTACACTTTCATTTATGAACTTAGTGCAAACACTTTAAAAGCCTATATTTACCTGTGTCTGTGTTGGGATAGATATTGATGGAGCCATCCTGGATCCATGAGGTGACCATAACGTACTCAGCAACGTAACTGGGGACCTGACATCGCAATACGGCTGTGTTCCCACTGATGACATACTCGTCATACACCTGCACGTCATACTTCTGCTTCACCACTGTAACACACAAACATTACGTCACTTCCACATGCCAAATGCCCAACAATTCGAACTAGCTGTTTAATATTTTCACAGAAAAATACAGTAAAGTCTCGACATTCGTAAAACTCGGTATTCGGTATTTCGTCATTTCTTCATGATTTACTTTAACACTATTTTTTCAATATTTCTTGATTCGGGCCGATGATTCTGAGAGTGCGTGGCTGGCAAGTCGGCTTTGCCCACTCTCCCCTTATTGCGCAGATCACGTTGGGCACCGTCAAGCTCTATTTTTCATTATCTGAGTTGTATTGGTTTTGTACTTTTTGTGATGTTTTACGCGGTGGCGTAGTTGGTTGAGGCACTGCGCTACAAGCCGCTAGGTCGTGGGTTCGATTCCCGATGGTTTCATTGGAATTTTCCTTCCGGTCGCACTATGGCCCTGGAATTGACTCAGCCTCTAACAGAAATGGGTACCAGGAATATTTGCTGGGGGGGAAGGGCTGACAACCTTACCACCTTCATGTGCCGATTGTCTTGAAATCTGGGAGCCTCAATCTTCTGGAAACTTTAGAGCGTGTCCTGGCCTGTAATTAGATTGCTTTAACTTTTTTTTTTTTTTTTTTTTTTTTACCTTTTGAGGTTTTTTATATTTATGTTCCTGCTATTTCAATTTCTTGGATGCAAATGCAAAATAACTATTCCTTTTACATTGAAAACAGATTCCTATGTCCGTGAGGGTAACATCCATTAAAATTAACCACGAACATCGAGACTCGACTATACATGTCATAGTTCAAAACAACCAGTCATTTCTTCTTCAGTATAAATACACTGCCATCACAACGTAAGAGCAGATACCTTTTGTTATGTCTAGGTCACTGATCAGGTACATTCATTCTGAAGCACCCTCTTGAAATCGATTTTCTATGAAGCTTCACTGTAATACATTGTTGGAAACAAAGCACACGCTTCTAATTTATAGTTTTTGTTTTGTAATATGGCCTAGAGATTGAGGTGGAGTCCATATCTGACTTGTGCAAATGTCGAAAGTAAAGTGTCTGCGCGTCCCTGGAAAATCAAACGCGTAAACATCGTAATCTCATATTTCCTGAATATTTGTAATATTCTTACGGCTAACAAACCCAAAGTTCACAGTTCCCACTCGCAACCTTCCAGAAACTTGAATTTTTTAAATTTTATTTGGTACCCAAAACCCTCCCCCCTTCTAGTCCATGAATTATCTGTTGCATCCCCATATCGCCGGGAATGACAAAAAGTTTGTTGGGCGGTTCGTAACTCCTACTGGAGAATACGTGGAATGACAATAACGTTCGCGAACTCATTGCGGTAAAAGTGTTACATACCTCACAGCTGAATACCACCGTTGTCGCCTTCAAAGTACTCCCCTTGGAAAGCTATGCACCGATGCCAGCGCCTAGTCCTCCCTTCAAAACAATTTTCGAACTGGAGTTGTGTAATCGCCTTCAGAGCTGCCGTCGTATTATTCCTGAAGTCATCAATGTTATCAAAATGCCTTCCTTTCATTATTTCCTTTACCTTCGGGAACAGAAAAAAGTCACTGGGGACTAGATCCGGTGAACAGGTAGGGTGTTCCGACACAGTTATTTGTTTAGTAGCTAAAAACTCTTATTTTCTTTTGTTCTTCGGTGAGCTCCTTTGGGACCATTTTTGCACACACCTTCCTCATGTCAAGATCTTCAGTTAAGATTTTCCTAACTGTTTCTCTGTCGATGTTCACTTGCTCTAACATGCTTCTGACAGTCAGCCGATGATTTTCACGCAAAATTTGACGAACTTTTGTAATGTTTTCTTCAGTTCTGCTTATTGCTGGCCGTCCTGATCTCTCTTCGTCAGTGACACTTTCTCTTCCCTCAGAAAAAACGTTTCACCCACTTGTAAACTGCTGTTTTCTTCATAGCATTATCCCCGTAAACTTGCACTAACATCAGCTTCAACTAACACCAAGAAATTTAATGTTCGTTCGTTGCTCTAATTCAAGCTCCGACATTCTCGCGGCGGCACACCAAAACACACGCAGACATTAATAGATGCCACTCAGAAAGAGACTTCCATAGATCAATAATAACACAGCTGTGAAACGCCGATATGTCAACGTCATCAAACCATACTAAAGTTTTTGCCCAGTGCTGCCACGGCAAGCACACGGTGACGAGTTCGCGAACTTTATTGTAAGTTCACGTATTTGTAATAATTGTCGAATCGCGAATTTCTGTGCCCTCGCAGACACAGAAATGTCTTATCATTCCGGCAGAAATTAGCGTGTCTCTCGCCTTCCTATAAGCTAAAACTCCTAAGCAGCTTACCTTTGAATTAAGCTTAACGCTGCATATTATCTACCAGTTGTTTTAGGTAAATTCCGATTCAGTCTTAACCTATTTATCTGGTTCTATTTCGAAACCAGACAACACGGTTACAGTAATTTCCACAACTCTTCCATGTCACTTGAATTTAATGAGGCATATTACAGCAATTTGCAACAGAAGATGATGGTATTTGTTACAGTAAATCGAAGTAGTGTCATCGTCCGTAAAATAGACTATTCACTGTCGACAGGCTGTCTGGCCTAAGAATGATGAAGTGCTTCCGCCTGAAAAAGAAGATGATATTTCAATGTTGTGTCTACCACCTCACTTAAAGCCTTAGATGTGACACTTTATGCATCAGTGTGAAGACTTTCCTCAGTCTGCTCTATTTCGCTCCTGCAGATCACCAATACGGCTCTACCAAATCCGCACGAAGACCAGCACTTCATTAGAGGCGCAAGCATGCAAGCAAGCACGTCCCATGTTTTTCTGTTACACCTTTCGAAGCCGAACTAGGTAAAAATAAAACTACTCCAAGCACAGACAAAGAAGTCGCGTTGTCTTTAGCCACACACACACACACACACACACACACACAACAAGAAGAAAATATCTGTCATTCCAAACAATTTCTCTAGGTCCTTTGGGCAGCTTAAGTTCCCCAAAGGGAAGAGAAATAACGACGGATACGTTGTATTAATCAGCTGTCCTTATGTAAATGCAGTAAAGGAAAGGCTGCAGGAGAGAAAGAAGTTAAGAAAATATGGCAAACTAATGTAAAAGAAATTGCCACGATGTTCAAAGGATTAAGATTTGGGATATATTCTTCGATGAAAATGAGACACCCCTTATTTTTACTGCCTCTTCAATATGTCATCGTGAACTATCTATCTCTCACTGTCATTAAAATTCGGGATATATTTCGTGAAAGATGTTTATGTTCAGTTCTTATACCTACAAAAATTTTATCCTGAATACTGAGCCTAAAAGAACAAGGAGGGTCATAATGTAAGTATGTCGTACAAATTTCAAATACAGAGTGATTTTGAAACAGAATACAGCAAAGCTGCGAAGGCAGTTTTATCAGCAGCGATTGAGAGTCACTACAAACATCCATCTATTTACGAGTAGATTAACATTAGTTACGACTAAGGAACTCACAAATAATAACACTGGAAGAGAACAAGTATATATAACCGGCAGCTAGTGCAGTTTTAAAGACGTTTTACGAACGCTAAATGTAACAGTGTCATATTTAAAACTTGAAATTTTGTATATGCATACTGTATATCTTCTTGTACAGTCTGCTGATGGCTTGTCTGTGCTACCCTACTCTTCCCGTGTGGACTTGGACGTGTATAGCTTCCCTTCCGCTCAGCAAGCTTGAAGGTCTTGATCACAGACTAACTTACGTGGGAGGTCCGTGAAAGGTTCACGATCGGCTACGGCCGGCTGACATAGTAATACACAAACAATTCAGGTTTCTTTCTTTAAATTTATTTGTAAACGTGCACTGCCTTTTACAAAATTGAAGTATGATTTTCTTTTAGTATAGTATAATAATCAAGTGTAAAATATAACGATTGATATGAGTGACCACTGCACTTGGAGTAAACACACGTAACATTACATTGATCTACTTATAAAATACCACTTATAGTTGAAATATTGCCGGAACTATACAAGTTTGAAGGGAGCACCCAAATTTGCATGCGCGTGACTCCAACGGTCCAAAACAGAGTGTCTATCGCTTGCTGCTTCTGCACTGTCCAAACCAACCGCCCCCCCCCCCCATGTACTGAAATGATTCTATTGGCCGAAATTCAAGTTTAGAAAACCCTATAGGCCGAATTTAATTTTTTGAAAGACAAATCTCGTTGGCTGCGTTAATTCAAGTCAGTAGAACCCAATATACGTCAAGCGAACAGTTAGGGGTGTTGTCCAGTGGCACTTCCTACTGAATGAATTACGTCCTCAAACGTGCCAAATTCTTGGGTTTCACTTAGAAACACCGAGCTGCAAAACTACTACCAACTTGACAGTTGATGAATATTCTGCCCAGGCAAAAGGTTTTGAATGCCGTAACAGCCCTCACACATTCCTGCTGTTTTACCTAGTTAGGTCATTTACAGCCAAAGGAATTTATCTTAAGGAAGACCGTTAAGGGTTCGAACCTGAATCGCCGGTCCATTTCAGGAATTGAATCTGAAATGCCGGTAATATCCGTAAAGCCTAAACACGTAGCAGTTGGTTAAAAATACATGTTGTATTCGACTGTTACTTTTATTGGTTTCTTGCCTATTAACACGACCGAATGAGCAACGTATAGGTACTCATAACACTTGACAACCGTTCAAGCCGCTGAAGTTGGACTATAAGCCTATTTTCTTTCCTGTATAGCTTCATAAAGTGTAGCTAATACGGAGGGGTGTTGAAGAGTAATGCCGCCTTATTCCTTTACTTAAGAGAAACTCATATAAGGGTCCAAAATAACTCTGTTCAATTCTTTAGACTTTCCCTAACCGGACGCACGCACTTTATACATCTGCCTCTAGAGGGCCGTGATTTGTGCTTGTAAACATGGCGGAGTGTAAAGCGAGATGTCAGTGCGATGAAACAGCGCGTATTGATAGAGTTCCTGAATGCAGAAAACGTGCCTCCGATCGACATTCATCGGCGAACTAAAGTTTATGGATAGGTATGTGTAGACATCAATACTTTTCGACATTGAGCTGTTCGTGCCAGTGATGGAAAGAATGAACAGATCTCTCCGAATCCGAGCTAAAAGAAAGGTGCGGGAAACCATGAACTGCAAGTGGCGAGGCTCACCGGAATCGTGTGTTGAAAGCACGACTTCGAAGAATTCGCCATGATATTGAGCAGTCTCGCCTTCGACATGAGAAAGTCAAACTGCACACCATTGTGACAACGACTTCAGAGATTCATCTCCTTGATTTCACCCTCTTTGAAACACGCAGCATATCTACGAGTACAGTCTTGACTTGGCATGTCAGAAATTCATCATCTTTCATAACAGAAGGACCATCTTGGAGGAAACCACTATGCGGCTGGTGAAGTCAAGAGAGCGTTTGACTTTTGGTTTCTTCACCAAAATGCAAAATTATATCCTGAGGAAGTAGCCAAACGACTTCGAAGTTGGCGAAAGTATATATACCGCAAAGATGATTATGTGGAGAAATCAGTGTATAGAGACCAATAAAGTGTAAGGAAGATAAAATATTTGATCTCCTCCAAAAATGTTTACCCATTTTAATATAAAAATTAAGAGGTGTCACTTTTCAGCACATCCTCATAAACAACAATTTTATGCAGAATTATCCATTTTAAGCCACACTGTTTTAGAGAATACTCTCTTACATATCGCATCATATGCGTATAATGACAAAATTTCGGGAATTCGGGATCTGATTCCTTCTCATCTCCATTTTTGGGATTTTCTTTAAAACTATATACCAAAACGAATTAAACAGGACACAACCACCGTTACTGGAATGAATTAAAATAACTTCGTAGCTACTCACCTGCCCGCACGTGAACATCGCGGCTGACAACCTGCCCCATCTGGTTCTGTGCCTTGCAGCGGTAGAGAGCCGTATGGATATCATGGCGGTAATGCTCCGCTGGGAAGGGCGGAAACACCAGGGAGCCATTTGGATGCACTAGACGTAAGTCTGGGATCTGTACTACGGGAGTACCGTCCCCCATGCTCCACGCCAGTTCGGGCGGGGGGCTCCCATGTGCAGAGCAGTCCACACGGCCCCCTGAACTGTTGGAAAACTCCACACGATGAGGGGGTTCTTGTATGAAGAGGGGTCCCTTCAAGTCCAGCGCAACGCTCCACACTGAAACGCAACACATTGGTAAAGATAAACGTGGAGCTCTCATGTGCTTAATTATACACCGGGATGTAAAGGCGTATGGCGGAGTGGAGGTATAGTTCTACTCATACATAACCTCTGCTTTGGATGAACGTAAGTGGTCAGGACCAAAAACCGGAAGGCCTATGGATGCTTTGGAGAAGAAAATATGCTGTCTCTGCGGGGAATTGAAGACTGTTTGCCCAGTCTTTAAGCACGTAAGAGTAAACTTCACCCTAGAACACTCCATGAAGGCCCACAGGGTGAATAGAGGTATAGCTCTACTCTTGCTTTTAACCTGGTGCTAGATGGGGTGGATGGTCAAAGCCACGCCCCGGCCTCTTTACTCCCGGAAGACATCCGGTAGTACTGAAGGCTGCGTGGGCCCCAGGGCCGGCCTGGATGGGTGCGGAAAATCTCGCCCCAACCAGGATTCCATTCCCGGACCGTCCAGCCCGCAGCGAATTGTTACACGGACTGAGCTATCCCAGCCCATCGTAACCTTATTTTTATACTGAATGGCATTCTCAGACCTTACAGCTTTACGTCATTATGCCGGCCGGACTTCAAGGAATGTCAAGCTCAAGAACTGGCAATTGCACCCCAGTGTTTAAACCACTGATGGGCAACCACAGGCTTTCCGGACTTACGTCTAGTGCCAGTGGAAATTTCGAACACGGTTAACTTACGTTCCTCATTAGAATGAAGGATGCCATTTTAGTGATCTGGTGAACCTCACACGCCTAGTTAAATATGGTAAACGAATATTCTTGTTCCATCGGGATTCATGTATATAGCATGGCAAAACGTCGTAGGTTGGGAACTTTCAAATGGGGGTATTGGGAAAAATTCGGAACTGCAACCCCAACATCACCCTTACACTTTCCAGTCTAGGTTGTCTCTAGTAAGAACTAGTGACAGCGTATTCCAGTTATAAGTATATCGATTAAAATTCCGTGTACTTCATAACAGCATATGAATGACTAAAAAGAGGAAAGTTTTTTACTGAAGTTTTTCCTTTCTTAGAAAATAACGAAGTCCTAAAAATTAAATACAATGCATTGCTCTGTCTAATTTAAGAACAATTAATAATAATTTCACACTTCTATCACGGAATATCAAATAAATTTTCCCTGAAAAATAAGACTTTCACTGCTAACAATAAGTTTGAGCTACGCGCTTGGTTTGTAGGTTTTAATATGACCCTCGTGGAATGAAAGGTTGCTCTACACAGACTTAGACATTTGTAAGAGGACTACGCTGGTTAAAGGAAGGCATTCTTCACAGTTCGTGGGTGTGGTGCAGGTTAATTGAACATGCCAGCAATTCGCAACAAAGTGAGCCAAACACTATGCGACGCTCTAGACTGATCTACAGGAAATAGAGCTTCATGTTTTGCAGCTTTTTTTGATCTCCTGTTATTAAGAATGTATAGGTTAATTGCTTTTTATCATAAATGAAAATATTTGGAAAATTAAAAAAAAAAGTTTCTTTGAAGTTTTGCATAAAAATATAGTACATATACTGTATGTTTCGAATGCACATCAAATCATAACATAAGAGCAGATAATAAAATATTTGGAAATGTGTCAGAGTCCCAATTAGCATATCTAAGAAGGTATCAAGAATCAGAATTGCAAACACGACTAAAAAGTCGTATTAAATTCAGGCATTACTTTTTATGACTGTTCGAAATCTCTATTCTTCCCGTCTGGTATTCAAGGACCTAAAATAAAGTCCTTAACATCGCGCGAGATCTGGTGGGACTGATATATCTTACTGGCTCCAGAGCTTTACCGGAGACAGAAGCACCCACTGGACTGTAATTTACTTGCACCTCTGATTAAGTAGCACATTAATTTGTGTATGGAGAGTGAAGACAAAATTTAAAGCTGTGCTTCATTTTGTACTAAAGGCAGGTCAGTGGGCAGCTTCGAAATGTGGCTGTTTTCTTATCAATTGTTGTATATTTCTTTTTCATCACATTTTCTATTTTAAAATTTAAGTTTTCCTTTAGTGCACGCCAGTTCTTATAAACGCGTGTTGGTAACTGCCAATGCATATTTCAGTATTCAAATTTTACTCATTGCTGTCTGAAATCGAAAAACCTTGTTGTAAATTTAATTATAATTGTCATAATACGGGTATTTTGCTAGCACAGCGGGCAGCTGGCTATGTAGTCGGTATTTTTATTTTAGCATAATTTGTACTTCCTTTTGATATAAACATTGATTATTAAAATAAATTTTGGCGTTACAATACAATATCATCTTCCAAATGATCTCGGCTCTATTAATGGGATTTGCCCAGGTATTTTCTAATATTATCTTGACGTCTGGTTGATGCATTTCGCTTTGTTTATTTCATATAACGAACAAGTGGACAGGTAGCAATGAGGTCAGAATTATTAAATAACATTACTAAATTATAATGCAAACATTTATTTTAATAAGCAACGTTTATACAAAAAACTAGGTCCAATTATGCTAAAATAGGAATACCGAATACTTCGCCAATTGGCCAATATATTAGCAAAATGTTATAACCCTTAGAATTAAAGATAAAACAAAAGACTGTACTTCACAAGAAAATATTTAATTCTGAAATCCGTAGTAATAATTCGCAATTAGGAACACACTTTTGCAAGAACTGGCCCATACTTATGTAAACCCGTGTGACGAAAAAGACATATGCAACATTTAATAACATATTAAGACTTTCATTGTGTCAAAACAAAGAGGAATTCTTCAAGCAAATATAAAGGTCTGGCTATTTTACCTAAGGCAAGGAGCTACCAGGATTCAGAAATACCTCCCAGCACTCAGGATGAGTTACCAGCATTCCGAATGTTGCCTCAGACCTGGAATTAATACATTGTTAATAATGGAACGCGGAGCTTTTACCATCTTACGAACACTTCTGTATACTTGCTATGGTCCTTTACCATCTTACGAACACTTCTATATACTTGCTA
>Ga0209629_10001492_pt1 | contig 14923 bp, 11 predicted proteins | sample TergutCu122P5_FD_187286 | JGI IMG/M metagenome (GOLD analysis project Ga0209629, IMG submission 187286) | Cubitermes ugandensis P5 segment gut microbial communities from Kakamega Forest, Kenya - Cu122 P5 (SPAdes) (version 2) | ecosystem: Host-associated > Arthropoda: Insects > Digestive system...
AGAGCCGCGCGACAATTCTATCGTGGTTTTTTCTATTGACGGCGAATTTACTCTTAAACGCCTGAAAATCAGCAAAAACAAAGTCGAACTAATCGCCTCAAACCCTCAAATGCCAACTATAACTTTGCACGAAGGCGAAACTTTGCAAAGATGGGGAGTGTTAAAATATGTGATTAAGAAGTTTTGAGCAGACCGCTTCGCTTAAATGCAATTTCAAGATTTCAAAATTCCATAATTTCAAAATTAATATTGAAATCTTTAAATCTTGGAATTATGAAATTATTAAAATGGTAATTTTTTTTTAATTTTTAACTTTTAATTTTTAATTGTAAAAGAGGTGTTTGCACTTGTTGATTGTAATAATTTTTTTGTTTCTTGTGAGCGCGTTTTCGATTCGCGGCTCGAAGGAAAACCTGTCATTGTGCTTTCTAACAACGACGGTTGCGCTATTGCACGAAGCAATGAAGCAAAGAAACTTGGCATCAAAATGGGCGCAAATTATTTTGAAATTGAAGATTTATGTAAAAAAAATAATGTTCAGGTTTTTTCCACAAATTTTACCCTTTATGCCGATATGTCGTTGAGAGTTAAGGGTTTATTGGAAAAATTTTGTCCCGAAGTGGAAGATTATTCAATTGACGAAAATTTTCTCAATTTTTCAGGTTTTGAAAAAAATTTTAACTTAAAAAATTATTGCACCGAAATAGCCGAAACCATCAGGCAGGGAACGGGAATTCCGGTTTCTGTCGGGGTGGCAAATACCAAAACGCTGGCAAAAGTTGCCAATAAATTTGCCAAAAAATATCCGGGCTACAAAAGCGTCTGCATTATCGACAGCGACGAAAAACGTGTTAAAGCGTTGCAGAAAACCGAAATCGGCGATGTCTGGGGCATTGGCAGGCAGCACACAAAAAAACTTTTGGAAAAAGGAATTTTTACCGCTTACGATTTTACACAACTGCCTCAGGCGTGGGTGCGCAAGCAAATGACCGTTACCGGCGAGCGCACGTGGCGCGAACTGCGTGGCGAACCGTGCATTGAAATGGAAACTATTCACGCTGATAAACAGACGATTATGGTTTCGCGAAGTTTTGGAAAAATGATAACCGATTATGCAACTTTGAGCGAGGCAGTGGCGACTTTTTCGTCGATGGTGGCGGCAAAACTGCGCGGACAAAAGTCCTGTGCAAATTCACTAATGATTTTTTTGCATACAAATTATTTCAGAAAGGATTTGCCGCAATATTTTAAAAACGTTGTGATAAATATGCCAGTGCCGACTGATTCGTCTTTGGAAATAGCAAAATATGCTTTACAGGGCTTAAAAACAATTTTTAAGGAAGGTTTTCAGTACAAAAAAACGGGCGTTATGGCAATGAATATTTGCCCGAAAAATATGGTGCAGGGCAATCTTTTTGACAAAACAGATAGAACAAAACACGCAAAATTGATGCGTGTGATGGACAGTTTGAATAATCGCTACGGCAGAAATACGCTAAAAATCAGCACTTTGGGCGACGGAAAAGCGTGGAAAATTAAACAGGAACGACTGTCGCCCGCTTACACAACACGTTTTTCGGACTTTCCGAAAACAAAATAATTTAGACACAAGTTTTTTCAATTGACTATTTACCATTGACAATTTACTATTTTTTTTAATTAAAATTTAAAAACTAAAAATTAAAAATACTTTATAAACTAAAAATAATCTTGAAATATTGGAATTTTAAAATCTTGGAATAATTAAATCGTTCAATAGTAAATAGTTAAATTGTAAATATCATAATGTGTTTTTATAATTCAAACAGCAAAAAGGCAACTGACTTGGAAAATCGTTACGGTCGAAAGGCGGATTTTTCGGATATTGTCAAACAAAATATTGAAGAACAATACAAAATTTCTGCTTTTACTTTTCCCGATTGTGCCATTATAACATCGTCAGATACTGTTCAAACGGCGAAATGGGGATTAATTCCGAGTTGGACGAAAACGGAAAATGATGCTCAAAAAATAAGAAAAATGACCTTAAACGCTCGCGCCGAGACCTCTTTTTCAATGCCTTCTTTTCGCGTTCCGATTTTGCAAAAACGCTGCCTTGTTGTAAGTACAGGTTATTTTGAATTTCATCACGAAGGAAAAACAGTGTCGCCATATTTTATTTTTTTGAAAAATGAAGAAATTTTTTCTTTGGGTGGAATGTACGAAATCTGGCTAAATCCGATAACAAAAAATACGCTGCAAACATTTACTGTTCTGACAGTTACAGCAAACGAACTTTGCGAAAAAATTCATAACGGTGGAAAAAATCCTTTTCGTATGCCGCTGATTATTGATAAGGAAAATGAGGGACATTGGCTTGATAATTCATTGAATATTAATGAAATAAAATATTTTATGAATTCTTATGATTCAAATAAAATGGATGCATACCGAATTTCACAAGATTTTCTGAAAAAAAATCCAAAAGATGCCTCAATACTTCAACCTGCCGCATAAAAAAGCCGATTTTTGACCGTAAGGTTAATAAAATAGAATTTTTGTTTATTATAATTAAATTTTTGAATCTATTGGAATAAAAGTGAAGCCATTTATACGAAAAACACAATTAAATTTATTTGAAATTTTTTGCAAACAATGGCAATCGTCCAAATTTTTGGACATTAAAAGATAATTTGTGGCATCAAGCGGCTCTTTGGGCAATTTTCTGTAAATATTATCCTGCGATATTTGTTTGGCACTCATTTTCTCGCCGCCAAACAATGCACCCCTTTTGTATGCCTCAAGTTCGTCATTTTGGTCGTACAAAGGATTGCATTTTACGTTTTCAATTCCAAAACTGACGGCACCCGTCTCAAACTGATATGCGTGTTTTAATTCGTGCGCAAATAATGCCAACTGATTGTCCAAAGTTGGAATTTTTATATCAATCATTTGCGTTTCAACATTGAACAGGGTATATCCGTAGGCAGTTCCATCCGCAAAGCCGACAATGCGTGTGGCGTTTAAAAGAGCATCTTCTATTACATTATAAATCTGGTCGGACGCAGCCAAAACTGAAATTTCAAATTTTATTTGTTCAAAAATAATATTTCTGCTTAGCAAATCTGCTATTTTATTGCGGATTTTTTTCATCTTTTTATGCGACAAATCATTCTTTTCCATTTGCGCTTTATACAATGTCAGTAATGTATTATTTTTTCCCTGTTGAATATTGATAGTTTTAATAAGTTTATTAACCCATTTCCAAGCGTTATCTGTAAAGCCCTTTTTCGTCAGAGATTTATTTTTTAAAGGATTGTCGTCAAATGAGTAATGACCGGAAAATCCGTTTGTCTGGCAGGCAGAATTATTGTGATTTACATTGGCAAACAGGGAAATTCCTGATGAAAACAGGAAAACAAGAACTGAAATTTTAATTTTTTTAAACATAATACATATAATTTTAGGATTAACTTTCAAATAAAAACCGTTTCAAAAATAAAAGACGAAAAAAATAATAATTTGTTACAGACAAATTTATCTTTTGTATATAGACGTAACGAATAATACATTTGGTTGCAAAAAAAATTGTATTTTTGCGAAAACTTATAAAAGCGCATAACTTAAATTTTAATTATGTCAATTCCCTTTTGGGCTTTAATCCCGTTTGCTGTTCAGTTGATTGCGATTGCTTTGGTACCTGTTTTTTGGGGAAAATTTTGGGAACGCAATCGTAACAAAATGCTCATTTCCATTGTTTTAAGCATTCCTGTGTTTGTTTTTATGTTTGCAAACCAAATGGGTGGCGCAATTTGGAATCAAATCCTGTTCGATTATTTTCCATTTATCATTTTGCTTTGCGCCCTTTTTGTGATTACGGGCGGCATTTTTATCGGTGGCGATTTTGTCGCGCGTCCGTCTGTAAACACGGCTTTTTTGGCGATTGGTTATATTTTGGCGTCTTTTATGGGAACTACCGGTGCGGCAATATTGCTCATTCGTCCGCTTTTGAATGCAAACAGGCAGCGAAAACACAAAACACACACAATTTTATTTTTTATTGCCGCAGTGGCAAATTGTGGCGGATTGCTTACGCCGCTTGGCGACCCGCCGCTGTTTCTGCTGCATTTGCGTGGCGCAAATTTTTCGTGGTTTTTGCAACTTTTCCCACAATGGCTTTTTGCCGGCGCAATGTTACTTGCTATTTATTATTTTATTGATTATAAATATTTTAGAAAAGAAAGTTGGGAAAGTATTTCAGCCGATTTGCGTGAAAAAATACCTTTTCATATAAAAGGAAATGTTAATTTTTTATTTTTGCTCGGCGTAATTGCGGCGGTGGCTTTTATTAATCCGCAATATTTTCCATCAATGAATTTTCCGCACACACCGCTGTATATCAAGTTTTTACGCGAAATAATACTGATAATTCTGATATTTTTATCTTTATTTTTAACCAAAAAAACAATTCGACAGCGAAACAAATTTACCTGGCAGCCGATAATTGAGGTGGCGGTTATATTTTTCTCAATTTTTGTAACAATAACGCCTGTTTTGCTGTTTCTGAACTACAACGCACAAAACTTCGCAATGACAAAACCCTGGCATTTTTACTATGCCACAGGCACGTTGAGTGCTTTCTTGGATAATGCACCGACAGCCCTTGCGTTTCACAGTATTGCGCAGGGTTTGCCGTCGGTTGGAACAAATGTTGCCGGAATTTCTGAAAGTTTGTTAAAAGCAATTTCTGTCGGCTCAGTATTCTTTGGTTCAATGACTTATATCGGCAACGGTCCAAACTTTATGGTCAAACTGATTGCCGAAGAAAACAGCGTAAAAATGCCGAGTTTCTTTGCTTATATTTTAAAATTTTCGCTCGTTGTGCTGTTGCCAATTTATATTTTAACACAATTGCTTTTTGTGTAATTTTTTTTTGGAAAAAAACTTTATTTCTTTTCTTTTATCAAATAAATCATTGTCGGATAGTGGTCGCTGTAACCATTTACCCACACGCCACGTGAATGTGTGCGGTGCGGCATTCCTTTATATTCGCCTTCCTGCCAGGTCAAAAACGGACGATTGAAAACTTCGGATTTCCAAAAATGCAGTTTGTCCCTTTCTTTTGAAAGCAAAGCGGGCGAAATCATTATCTGGTCGAAAAAATTCCACCGTCCCTGATAGGCGAGCGAGCCAACGCCGCTGTCTAATGTTTTCCAAAAAACGTTGAAAAGTGCCGTTCCTGTCGCTTCCGATTCGTCGCGCTTGGCGTTCATTATCGTTTTACAACTTTCGTTGAAGGGGTCGTCGTTCAAGTCGCCCATTATGATAATTTTAGCATTTTGGTCGGCATTAAAAAGCGAATCCACAATATAGCGCGTCAGCGAGGCGGCAGCAATACGCAACGGCTGTGACTCTACCTCGCCGCCGGTGCGCGAGGGCCAGTGATTGACAATAACGTGAATTTTTTCGCCAAAAAGATAACCGCTCACAAGCAGCGGATTACGTGTGCGAAACGTTGAATCGGGCGCATCTTTATATTGAGTTCCGCCAAGAAATTTTTTCCCAAGAAAAAACGATTTACTGCTGCTGACAGTAAAAAAACGCGGATTGTAAATCAGCCCGACATCTATTCCGCGGCGGTCGGGACTGTCGTAATGTACAATTCCGTACTGCCGCGCTGCAATCGACGGCTGGCGCACGAGGTCTTCGAGTACGCCGCGATTTTCAATTTCCGAAACGCCAACGATAACCGCACCAACGTTGGGGGCGTGTTCAAGCCCAAACTGCGAAATGGCATACGACATATTTTTCAGTTTTGCCATATATTTCATTGCGTTCCATTTGTTTGTGCCTGTCGGGGTATATTCGTAGTCGTTCACGCCAACATTATGCACCGTATCAAAGAAATTTTCAAGATTATAAAAAGCCACGCAACCAACTTGAAAATTAAGTGTTTCGGTTGAAGCGGCTGTTACCTGCTGTTTTGGTTTGCACGAAAAAACAGCGAAAAGAGCAATAGCAAAAATTGCTAAAACATTGATTATCTTTATTTTCATATAAATTATTATTTTAAAATTTTAAAAACTCAAAAGTACAATATTTTTTTCTAATAAAAAATTATATTTTTGCAAAAAAAATTGTAATGGATTATTCAAAAATACCATCGCCTTCGTATGTAATTGATGAACAATTACTTATACGAAATTTAGAATTACTTTCTTCGGTTCGTTCACGCACCGAAGTGGAAATTATTATGGCTTTCAAGGCGTTTGCCGGCTGGGGGATTTTTCCGATTATTAAAAAATATTTCAACAAAACCACTGCAAGTTCGCTCGCAGAGGCACTTTTGGCGCGTGAACAAATGCAAACCTTAGCGCACACTTACGCACCGGTTTATACCGATTCGGAATTTGAACACATTGCCGATTGCAGCAGCCATATTACTTTTAATTCGCTATCGCAATTTGAAAAATTTGCACCGCAAATATTTAATAATCAGCGAAAAATTTCGTGCGGACTGCGGATAAATCCCGAAGTTTCGGTTGTGGAAACAGACCTTTACAATCCTGCGATTCCCGGCTCGCGTTTGGGCATAATTTCTCAAAATTTGCCCGAAAAACTGCCCAACGGTATTGAGGGCTTGCATTTTCACGTACTTTGTGAAAATTCGTCTTACGATTTGGAAAAAGTTTTGGCGACAGTCGAAGAAAAATTTGGAAAATATTTTTCTCAAATAAAATGGCTGAATATGGGCGGCGGACATTTGATTACGCGAAAAGATTACGATGTGGAACATTTGATTGCGCTTTTACAGCGATTTAAAGCAAAATATCCGCATTTGCAGATAATTTTGGAACCGGGTGCGGCTTTTGTCTGGCAGGCGGGTGTGCTGGTTTCAACTGTTGAGGATATTGTTGAAAATCACGGTATTACAACTGCAATGCTAAATGTTTCGTTTGCCTGCCATATGCCCGATTGCCTCGAAATGCCGTATCAGCCCGAAATTGAAGGGGCGAGGATTTTAGAACACGAGATTGCGGGTCAAGCCCGCAATGACGTCGGTTATATTTATCGTATGGGTGGAAATTCCTGTCTTTCGGGCGATTATGTTGGCGATTGGGCGTTCGATAAACCGCTAAAAATTGGCGATAAAATTGTTTTTAAAGATATGATTCACTACACAATGGTAAAAACCACGATGTTCAACGGCGTTTCTCATCCAAGCATCGGACTTTGGACGCAAAACAATGAATTTCAACTTATTAGAACTTTCAATTATCAGGATTACAAAAACAGAATGGGTTAATCGTTTATTTTTATCTTTATTAACTTTGCAATCGTTTGCGTTTTATTTTATAAAAAATAAATTTAATAAAAATAATTGCCCGCAAATTATACCTTAAATTTGCAGTCAAAAAAATTCAATAAATTTTATTTTAAAAAATATTATTATGAAAAAAATTTCTACACTTTTGTTTGTTTTTTGCGCTATTATTTCGGTTAATGCGCAAGTGCCTGCACAAAGTCAGGATGTTATGTTGCAGGGTTTTTATTGGGATTCGTGGAATTCTTCCACAACCGTAAGTCCTCAAGGGACAACCCGCTGGACTGACCTTTATCAAATTTCGGGTGAACTTTCGGGCGTTTTTGATATTATTTGGCTGCCGCCTTCGGCTCTTTCGAGTGGCGGAACGGGATATGTTCCAAGTCAATGGAATAATCAAAACGGTGCTTGGGGCGATGTCGATAATTTGAAAAAACTTATTATTGCACTCAAAGCAAATAACTGTCGTGCAATGGCAGATATTGTGGTCAATCACCGCAATGCGCGTGGTGTGAACAGTTCGTGGACTGACTTTTTCCCCGATGATTTTGGTGCATACGGACAGTTTCAGTTCGACCGTTCGCATATTTGTATCACCGACGAGGCAACTGCATCTGCATCTGTGCCTGCTAACCAGAAACCGACCGGCGCAGCAGATACAGGAGATGATTTCAGCGGCGGCAGAGATTTAGACCATACAAATGTGTATGTGCAAAATGCAATAAAAGCATATTTGCAATGGATGAAAAACGTAATGGGCTACGATGGTTGGCGTTATGATATGGTAAAAGGTTTCAGCGGCTCGTATATTCAGGGCTATAATAATGCTGTGAATGCTTATATGTCGGTTGGTGAATTTTGGGACGGTGCCGGTCCTATTCAAACCTGGATAAATAATACGGGAAAAACAAGTGCGGCTTTTGATTTTCCATTAAAATATGACGGTTTGCGCGACGGGCTGGCAGCAGGAAACTATGCAAATATGGGGCGCGGACTTGCCTATACCCCAAGTTGGAGCAAATATGCAGTTACTTTTGTTGATAACCACGACACTTACCGTAATGATAATAAATATTTGGGCAATGTCCCTCAGGCGTATGCTTTGTTGATGTCGTCGCCAGGCATTCCTTGTGTGTTTTATCCTCATTGGAAATTATATAAAACCGATATTAACAATATGATAAAAGCCCGCAAAGCAGTTGGGCTGACAAGCGAATCGCAAGTGACAGTACAAAATACTTCAGGTTATTTTAAATCATATTCTATCGGAATTTATGGCGAAATGCTAACTTACATCGGTTCTACAACCGACGTGCCCGGTACTGATTGGACTTTGGCGTGCAGCGGCGGGACAGGCACAACAAGTTGGAAAATTTATACTCATTTGAATTCCACACAGGGGCAAACCGCATATCAGGCAAAACTTAATGCGGGCGTAAATCCGCAGCCAGCGCAGGCAATAGGAACAATCACTCTCACAGGAACTCTGCCTTCGACCTGGACTTCGCCAAAAATCTGGGTTTGGGATTTGGCAAATGCAACAACCAACTTTACCGGCGGTGTGTGGCCTGGCGTAGCACTTACTTCGCTTGGCAACGGAAAATTTACCATTACTTTGAGCGGAATTACTGCCAAAGAAGTCGGAGTAATTTTCAATGATGGAATTTCCACTGCTACAGGCGAACAAACTTATGATTTAAGCACAACGACAGATGCCTGCTGGAACGTGGAAACTCCCGGTAGCGGAAGGTATTATGCTGCAATAAAAGTTGTTTGCAATACCACATCGGTTGATAATACTGAAGTTCAACACTTTAATATTTATCCAAATCCGGTCAATAATGAATTAAAAATTGCAAATTTTAATGGAGTTGGAAATTATGAAATTACCGATTTGTCAGGGAAACAAATTGTCAATGGTAATTGGCAAAATGGTCAATCTATTGATGTTTCAAATCTGGTTTCGGGGATTTATTTTATAAAAATTGGAAATCAGATTGAAAAATTTGTAAAGAAATAATGTTTTGTTTGTTTTTCGTATTTGTTTAGTTTGAATGGCTGTTTTCTATTGATGAAAGCAGTCATTTTTTTATGTGCCGGAAATATTTTTTGTAACAAAACAGCGGATAATTCATTTTTTTTTTGTTACTTTGCAAAAGTTTTTTAATATTTTTCGATTAAATAAATATATAATAAATTGAAAATAAGATTATTATAAAATAATTTTTTATAACAAATGGAAAATTCTACACTTTTTCTCACAGTTTTTCTGACCGGACTTGTGCTTTTTGTTGGCGGCGTTGGCATTTCTTTGCTGCTTGCCCCGCGCTCAAATAACGCTCAAAAGGGCGAACCGTACGAATGCGGCGTGCCCACACGAGGCAGTTCGTGGATGCAATTTAAAACCGGTTATTATTTGTACGCCATTTTGTACCTGATGTTTGATGTTGAAACATTATTCCTGTTCCCTTGGGCAACGGTTGTACGTGAACTCGGCTGGGCGGGGATTATCAGTATCCTGTTTTTCATAGCCGTTTTGGCTTTGGGGTTGGCTTATGCCTGGAGAAAAGATGTGTTAAAATGGGAATGATGCGATTTACCATTTGACAATTTACTATTTACCATTTTAAACTAAAAAATTAAAAGTTAAAAGTTTTTAAAAAAATATGCTTAGACGTATAATATCCATAAAAAAACCAATGTCATTGCGGGCTTGACCCGCAATCTAAAACAATGAAAAACGATATAGATTATCAATATTTTATAAAGTAACTACAATATAACTTGTTAAATAATAACGTTTTAGAAAATATCAGATTGCGGGTCAAGCCCGCAATGACAAAAAACAATTTTTATTTTATAAAATGTCTAATATTAAAAATAAAATAATCTTGAAATTTGAAATTTAGAGCAATGAAACCGAAAATAAAAAGCATACCATACGAAGAATTTAACGACAATCAATATCTCGAAAATTACGTTAAAGAGTTGAATGCGGGCGGCGCAAATGTGTTACTCACTACTCTTGACCACGCAATAAATTGGGGGCGTGCCGGCTCGGTCTGGCCTCTGATTTTTGCTACCTCCTGCTGCGGAATTGAGTTTATGGCGGCGGCAGCGGCTCACAACGATATTTCGCGTTTTGGAATGGAAGTTACGCGCAACTCGCCGCGACAAGCGGATTTGATGATTGTCGCCGGAACGATTGTATATAAAATGGCACCGCTTCTGCGCCGCGTTTACGACCAAATGTCCGAGCCAAAATATGTTGTGGCAATGGGCAGTTGCGCAATTTCGGGAGGTCCGTTTTTAAATTCGTATCACGTTGTAAAAGGCATAGACCAGATTATTCCGGTCGATGTTTTTATTCCCGGCTGTCCGCCGCGCCCGCAATCGCTGTTTTACGGCTTGATGCAGTTGCAACGCAAAATAAAAATTGAAAAATTTTTGGGAAATAAGAAACGATAGTTGAAAGTTTATAAAGTTAAAAGTTTATAAAGTAGAAAGTTTATAAAGTTGAAAATAATAATAATTTTATTCATTTTCACTCTTTGGCTTTCAAAATTATGCCTTCGGCTTTGCGTCCGTCTGCTTTGGCAATTATCGGCTCTGAAAAACGGATATGACGGATTTTGTCGGTTTCAAAATGTGCTTTCCGGCTGTTTAAATATTCCAAACTGTAAAATCCATCATCGGCATACGGATTTATTGTAAAATAAAACACGCCGAGCGAAGTCAGATTTTGGAAAAAATGCGTTCCCTGACTTGGGTCAATGCGATAATCGGGCAAACCCGATTCCACAATCACACGCGCATTGCTGATATGCTGCCACTTTACAGGCACGCCCAGCCACGCATCCGACGAACCCCACCTGCCAGGTCCTATCAAAACATAATGGCGATTTTCTGCCGCAAGTTGCGAATTAAGTTTATCAATTTGCTCTACAAGTTGTTGATTACCAGCAGAATCGAAATTTTCAGGTTTTATATAAATCAAATCAAAAATATTATCAATAACGCCGTTTCCCAAAGCGCGTTTTGAAAAAATAATTGAATTTTCAAGCGGAATTTTATCTAAATTTTCGTTAAAATTATCGTTAATACTGACAATCGGGCGCACTTGCAGCAGATAAAAAGTATGCTGTTTTTCAGGCGAATAGTCGAGATTTACCGCAAATTCGATTTCTACCGGTCGCCCCATTTCTTTTTGGGCTACCGAAAGCAGATTTTTCAAAATATCAGCCAAAGGGAAAACATTGTGTTTTAGAATATTAGCAAAAGTTATCAGCCGCCTTCCCTTTTCATTTATATTGTCGGCAATGGTTTGGTCGCCAAAATTATAAGTTGAGGCAATAAATTTCAAAGTTCCGTCTTTTTCCGCATCTTGAACATTGATTTTCAGCAAATTAAATGTATCATCAGTTTTCGGTTGAAATTTTTTATCTTCCAAATTTAAAGCAAAAAAATAATCCTGCGTTTCTTTCAAAGCAAGTTGTAAAGTGCTTGTTTGCAGTACATTATCAGGATGTGCGGGCGAAAATCGCAATCCGCGTCCGCCATCAACAATATATTTTCCAAGCCCAAAAGCCACTGTCGCCGCACCTTCGCTGCTTTTTTCGGCACCGAGCGGATAATAATTAAAGGACTGAGTAACGCCCGAAAAAGACGGATAAAAGCGATTTGAATGTTCTGCGCCGCATATTTCCTGCAAAATAACCGCCATTCGTTCCTCGTCAATCACATTTTTTGTATTCAACATATAAAGTTTGCTCGCGCGGTAATAAACAGAGGCATAAACCGCCTTAATCGCCTTTGAAATCATCGCCACAGTGTTGTCCATATCCAGAAAATCGCAAGGCAACATATAAGTTGTGTAAATTCCCGCAAATGGCTGATAATTAGAATCTTCCAACAAACTTGACGAACGGACGGCAATCGGCGCATAAACCGTTTGCGCAAAGGCAAAAATATTCGGATAAAGGCGTTCGGGCAGCGTTGCAAGCAGGAAACGTTCGAGAATTTTTTCGTCAGATGCTTCGGAAAGTGCAAAATCGTAAAGTTTATTTGTTTCCATAAATTCGGCAAAAATATCAGTACATATTACTAATGTTTTTGGAATTGTAATATTCACATTATCAATATTTTGCAAATTAATATTGCGCTTAATCATTGCATCGATAAAAGCAAGTCCGCGCCCTTTTCCGCCAAGCGAACCGTTGCCAAGCCGCGCAAAATTGGAATATTTATCATACCGTTTGGGGTCAAAAATCGCTATTACACCGCGATTTTTTATTTGACGATAGGTTACAATCGCATCGAAAACCACTTGCCGAACTTCGTCCATCGAAATATTAAGCGCTTGAGCATCAATACTTTTCAAAAATTCTGCCAGAGGAAAAATCGCCCGCGAATAAAGCCAGCGCGAAATATCATTGCGCACAACGTGCTGCCGCAAACATTCGTCGCTGATATTAAAAATATTATCCTGCAAATCTTTCAAATTTTGAATTTTTGCCTCTAAAATATTTGTGGTCGGATTATAAAAATTAAAATCGCCAAAACCGAAACTGAGCGTAATTTGGTCACGCAAATCAATGAAAAATGTCTTTGAATTTTTGTTAATAAAAGTGGCATCAAGTTCTTCGGCAGCAATACTGTTGCTGCAATCGGACGATTCGATGATTATCGGCACAAATTTATCGTGCTTGCGAATTTCTCGGCACAGTTGAATCCCCGCCTGACGGTTTTCTTTACCGTTTTTTTCAAATTCCACATCAGAAATTACGCCCAAAATATTGCTGGAATATTTTTTATAAATCGACATCGCCTCTTCATAATTTCGGGCAAAAAGAATTTTCGGTCGCCCGCGCATACGCACCATACGCTCGTGTTCGTTAAGTGCCTCAGTCATAAACGAATTCGACTGCTGAAACACAAATTTATACAGACGCGCAATTATTGACGAATAAAAACGGACGGAATTTTCAACAAACATAATCGCCTGAACACCAACCGATTGAATATCTTCGTCGATATTCATTTTATCTTCAATTAACTTTATTATTGCAAGCAGAATTTCGGGGTCGCCAAGCCAACTGAAAACATAGTCGATAGCCGACAAATCCTCGTTAGCAAGTTGCTCAACGGCGATTCTCGAAAACGGCACAAGTGCCACAATCGGAATATTTTGATGCGCGGATTTCACTTTTTTTGCCCACTCAAAAGGGTTAATCGTATCGCCGGCAGGCATCGAAATTATCAAATCAAAACTCATTTCGTTGAGTGCCGCCGCCGCCTCTTTTTCGGAACTAACAAGCCGAAAACGCGGCGGATAACGCAAATGCAGCGAAACATATTCGTTAAAAATCTGCTCGTCAATTCGCCCGTCTTCTTCGAGTGTGAAGGCATCGTAACGGCTTGCATAAAGCAAAACGTTGTAAATCCGATGATTCATCAAATTAGCAAACGAAGTATCCTTAAAATAAAATTGTCCGATATTCGGCTGTGTCATCTTTTTTTTATTTGATAAAATCCAATTGACAAAAGTAATAAAAAAAGTCATTTATTTTTATTAATTTTGCAAAAAATAATTTATACAAAATGATAACCGAAAAACTTACAGGAATGGGCGTTGCGCTGGTTACGCCGTTCAAAAAAGACGAATCAATAGATTTTGATGCTCTGGCTCATCTTATTGAATATCAAATAAATAGCGGAACAAATTATTTGGTTGTCTGCGGAACAACTGCCGAGACGCCCACTCTTACCGATGACGAAAAAAACGAAATTAAACGTTTTGTTGCCGAACAGGTAAACGGGCGTTTGCCGTTGGTTTATGGCGGGGTTGGCGGAAATAATACCAAATATTTGGTTGAAAAATTGAAAAATGAAGATTTTTCGGGTTACGATGCGTTGCTTTCGGTTGCGCCTTATTACAATAAACCATCGCAGGAAGGTCTGTATCAACATTTTACTGCTTTGGCACAGGCAAGTCCGCTGCCGCTGATTGCGTACAATGTTCCCGGACGGACAGGCGTGAATATGACCTGCGAAACAACTTTGCGGCTTGCACACGATTTTCCGCAGATTTGCGCCATAAAGGAAGCATCGGGCATAATCGCTCAGATTGACGAAATGATAAAACAGAAACCTGCTGATTTTCAGATAATTTCAGGCGACGACGGAATTACTTTTCCGCTTATTATGCTTGGCGCAATAGGCGTAATTTCGGTTATTGGAAACGCTTTCCCGCGCGAATTTAGCAGAATGGTGCGCCTTGCACTAAGCGGCGACTACGAAACTGCGCGGGTTATACATCATCGTTTCAACGAATTGAATCAACTTTTGTTTGTAGAAGGAAGTCCTTCGGGTGTGAAAAGCGTTCTCGCACATTTTGGTTATATAGAAAACGTATTGCGCCTACCGCTCGTCCCAAACACTACCGCCACAACCGACAAAATAAATCAGGTACTTGATGAGTTGGGGCTGTAAAAACAATTATAAGCGTTAAAGGTTGGCAGTGAGCCACTTACGCATTTGCTCAACGGTTTTTCCGCGCCGAGCGGCATAATCGGCAAGTTGCGTTTCGTCAATTTTCCCAACCATAAAATATTTGGACTT
>Ga0209629_10001493_pt1 | contig 14920 bp, 10 predicted proteins | sample TergutCu122P5_FD_187286 | JGI IMG/M metagenome (GOLD analysis project Ga0209629, IMG submission 187286) | Cubitermes ugandensis P5 segment gut microbial communities from Kakamega Forest, Kenya - Cu122 P5 (SPAdes) (version 2) | ecosystem: Host-associated > Arthropoda: Insects > Digestive system...
GTTTGAATTACAGGTAATTTACCGGATTTGAATTTGTTTTTGAAAAATGAACCGCAAAGTTAGTAATTTTTTTTGAAATTATATCATAAAACAATTCCTTTGTAATGATTTCCGATTCATAATGACCGATAACCGCTAACAGAATACGATTTTCAACATCATAAAAATCATTGTATTTTGCTTCGCCCGTAATGAAAATATCCGCGCCGCAGGCAATCGCATCGGGAATCAGAAATGCGCCGCTGCCACCGCACAAGGCGACTTTGCGTATTTCTTTCCCTCGTAAAGGAGAATGTTTCAGATTCGGCAGATTGAAAACGGTTTTCAGCCGTTGCAAAAATGCTTTTTCTTCCTCAGGTGAAGGCAATTCGCCGACGACTCCCGAACCGGCATTGTTCCGATTGTTCGCCAAGGGATAGAAATCATACGCGGGTTCTTCGTAAGGATGAACACTCAACAACGTTCTGAGTACGGATGACTTTTTATATGTCGGAAGAATGGTTTCAATACGTATTTCCGGCTCGGTATGTAATTCATGCGGGTTTCCGACAAACGGATGCGCATGTTCTCCCGCTCGGAACGTTCCTTCGCCGTGAACATTGAAACTGCAAGAATCGTAGTTGCCGATGCAACCGGCGCCTGCATCGAACAAGGCATTTCGAACCGTTTCTGCATGCGATTCGGGAACGAAAGTTGCCAGCTTCAGCAGACCGTCTTTTATCGGACTGAGTGTTCTTACGTTATGCAAGCCCAACTTTTCCGCTAAACGAAAACTAACGCCGCCTTGTGCATTATCCAAATTCGTATGAGCCGAATAGATGACCAAATCATTTTTGCACGCTTTTATCACGCATTGTTCGATATAGGTTTTTCCCGTCAATCGCTTCAACGGTTTGAATAACAAAGGGTGATGAGAAATAATCAGATTGCAGTTCAAATCCCGAGCTTCGTCCAAAACTTCTTCGGTAACATCGAGGCAAAGCAAAATGCCTTTCACCGGTTGAGAAGCATCACCGACTTGCAGTCCCGTATTATCAAAACTTTCCTGCAAATCGGGCGGAGCAAATTCTTCCAAAATTTCTATTATTTGCGAAATTTTCATTTCCCCAATAATTCTTCCAACTTGCTATTCAATGCCTCTTCCATCAAATTGTGTTCTATAATTTTCCCGTCCTTATCAATAAGCATGGTATGCGGAATGCTGTTAACGCCGTAAGTAACGGCACAATCTTCGTCCCATCCTTTCAAATTGGAAAATTGGGGCCAGGTAATCTGCAGCGTTTGAATCGCTTTTTCCCAATCGTCCTTTTTTTCATCCAACGAAATACCGACTATCTCAAATCCTTTATTCTTATATTTTTGATATATTTTCACCAAATCGGGCATTGCCTGACGACAGGGACCGCACCACGAAGCCCAGAAATCGACGAGGACTACTTTCCCTTTTCCGGCATAATCCGACAATGCCGCAGGTTTCCCCGCAGGAGTAAATCCTTTCACATCGGTGAATTGTTTTCCCGTAGAGGTTGCTTCGCGTTCCTCGATTCGTTTTTGCAAATTTTGTACGATTCCCGTATTTTGGAAATCGGGAGAAGATTGAGATATAAGTTCTTTCAATTGGCTGTCTTCCAGGGAGAATTGTTCTCTGATTAAAAAGTATTGACCTATAGGATTCGTAATATTAGATTTGATAAAGTTATAAATGGTATTCCCGAAATCTTTCCACACTTGTTTGTAGGCGCTGTCAATCTCTTGAGATTGGGCGGCTGTTAAATTACCGGCTCCTTTCATTTCCGCAAATTTGTTTTGAAGAGCTCCTAAATTTTCAATCTTCTTTGCGATTTCCGTTTCAAATTGCTGATATTGATCGTTCATCGGAGTGCCTTTTACCGTTGCGTTCAATACAGAGTCAAAGGTCATTTCGATTTTTCCTTTTTCAACAATAAAAGCAGCGGGTCGGGCGGATTCATCTGTTGATACAAATAGAATACCCGGCGATTCATTAGTAATGCCTTTAAATACAAATTTGTTTTTTTCTACTTTAAAAGAATCGATTACGTTGGTCAAGCGAAAGTTTGAATCCGGCTTTTGCAGATACACGACTTTCCCGTCCCAATCATTATTGGCAAACGTACCGTTTACGGTAAACGTATTTTTCTCCTGACAAGCCGTCATCACAAATGAGGCTATCGATAACAATAAAACAATTTTTTTCATATTCAATCAATATATATATTTGATACAAAGGTATAATATTTTTACGTAAATGCCAAGAATAAAAAATTCGGAATTTTAAAAATCGTCTATTTTAAACGACGGTTTTTTATTTTCCGCCGGAATCTTACTACATTTGCAACTGATTTATCACCGAACGGTATGAAAAGAGATAAGCTTTTATGGGCAGACGATGAAATCGATCTTTTGAAACCTCACATTCTTTTTTTAGAAGATAAAGGATTTGAAGTAGTTACCGTATGCAGCGGTCAAGACGCCATCGATTGCTGCAGGGAACAAACTTTCGATTTGATTTTCTTGGATGAGAATATGCCCGGTTTAAGCGGTTTGGAAACACTTGCGGTGATAAAGGAAAGTAATCCCGACACGCCCGTTGTAATGATTACTAAAAGCGAAGACGAAGGTCTTATGAATCAAGCAATCGGCAGTAAAATCGCCGACTACTTGATTAAGCCGGTCAATCCGAATCAGATTTGGCTTTCAATCAAAAAGAATTTACATCAAAACAGTATTATTTCGCAAACAACTACTTCGGGCTACCAGCAGGATTTTACTAAAATAGGAATGCAAATCAACGATTGTCGAACACCCGATGATTGGAAAGATGTCTATAAAGTATTAGTTAATTGGGAACTGGAATTGGAAGCTTCTCAAACGGGAATGTCCGATTTGCTCCGCATGCAAAAAACCGAAGCCAATCAAGTGTTCGGAAAATTTATTAAAAACAATTATGAAGATTGGATGATTCATTCCGAAACCCGTCCGATGATGAGTCCCGATATTTTCAAAACCCGATTGTTTCCTCTGCTCGATAAAGGCGACCGGATTTTCTTTGTGCTGATAGATAATTTCCGTTTTGACCAATGGCGGATAGTGAAAGATATGTTGTCGGACCGGTTTACTTTCAACGAAGATTTGTATTATGCTATTCTGCCTACGGCTACACAATATGCGCGGAATGCGATTTTTTCGGGATTAATGCCGGCGCAAATCGAAAAAATGTTCCCCGAATTATGGGTGGACGAAGAATCGGAAGAAGGTAAGAACCTGAATGAAGAACCTTTGATACGGACGCAAATCGAACGCTTTCGCAAGAAATATACTTTCACTTATTCTAAGTTAAATGATTCGGTTCAAGGAGATAAACTGCTGCAAAATTTCAATCAATTGGATAATTATCAGTTGAATGTAGTTGTATTGAATTTTGTCGATATGCTTTCACATGCACGCATTGAGTCGAAAATGATTCGTGAACTGGCTTCCAACGAAGCGGCTTACCGCTCGTTGACCCGTTCATGGTTCCGCCATTCGACTACGCTGGAACTTTTCCGGAAAATATCGGAAAAAGGATGTAAGGTAATTCTTACTACTGATCATGGAACGATTCGGGTTTCCAATCCCGTGAAAGTGATTGGCGATAAAAATACCAACACCAATTTGCGGTATAAATTAGGTAAATCTTTATCTTATAATCCTAAAGAAATTTTTGAAATTAAAGATCCGGAAAAAGTCGGACTTCCCGTGCCAAATATCAGCACGAGGTATATATTTGCCTTAAAGGATGATTTCTTTGTCTATCCCAATAATTACAGCTATTACACTTCCTATTATTCCAACACCTTTCAACACGGAGGCGTTTCTATGGAAGAAATGTTGATTCCGATTGTTACGTTGGAGCCGAAAATTTGAGATTAATATATACGCTCCCCGATAGCAATTTTCAGTTTCAGTAAGCTGACGGTATAATCGATTTTACTTTTAATTAAAGCCAGCCGGCTTTCAGACAATGCGGTTTCGCTGTCGAGCAGGTCGAGGTTGATAACCGTTCCCGCTTGAAAGCTGGTCTGTGCAAGCTCGTAAGCCTGTTGAGCCTGCTTGAGTTGCAACTCCTGCTTCATAATCTTTTTCAAAGCGGCATCCACATTTGCACGGTTTTCTATCACCTCGTTGGCGATGTTCCTGCGGGCAAGTTCTGTATCTTGATCCACGCTTTTCATTTCCGATTGCGCCTGCAGCTTGCTGTATTTCGCCCGTTTCCCGTCAAAAATCGGTAACTTGAAACTTACTCCGGCTACATAATTGGCTTTAATCTGATTTAAGTCGGGGATATAACCGTTCTTGAAACCGCCCGAAGCAAACAAATCAAATTCGGGATTATTCGTAATTCCCGCCAGATGATAATGCGTAGAAGCTATTTCCGAACGTTGACGCGCAATTTTTAATTCTTCCCGCTGTTGATAAGCGCTATTCACAAGTTTATCGTTAGCATCCAATAAGACAGGCTGCAACAATTCTTCTTTCACGGTCAATTGCTGTTCCTGAGGATTCCCTATGAAAGAATTTAACTGTGATTGAAGTACCTGAAGCGAAGTCTGCAAATCGGTTTTCTGATTTTCCGTTGCAGAAATACGCACTTTTGTCGATAAGATGGCATACTGCGTAGAAGTTCCGGTTGCTTCCTGCTTTTCCACAAATTTCAGATGTTCGTCTAAAGTTTTCAGTTCTTCGTCCTTTATCTTGATTGCATCTTGCAGATAGAGAACGGAATAATAATTATTCAACAGAGAAAGCGAAAGTTGCTGCTTCAATTGCTCCACAGAAAGTTGAGATAACAGCTTGTTTTGATTTTCCAAATCGACTTTCCCGGAAGTTTTTCCGAAATCATAAAGCGTTTGATTGTAATTCAGCGCCGCATTGTAATTATCTGCGGGGTTCATTGTAAACTTTCCCATAGAGGGAATGGTCAACGATGTTACCGGACCTAACCGCATATAATTAACCGAAAAATTGATGAGCGGATAATAAGCCGCTTTTGCCAATCCGATGCGGGCATTTGCCGCTTCAATATCCTGCTCTGCTTTCTTTACGGAAGGATAATTATTTATCACCTGTTGAATAATAGTTGTCAATCCCAAAGAGTCGTTTTGCGCACTACCATAGGAAATGAACGAAAGCAATAAAAAAAATGATAATATATAACGTAATCTATGCATATAAAAATATTTATTAACCCTTTCTTAACCCTAACAGGGTTTAAAACCCTGTTAGGGTTAGTAATTAGTTGGTTGGTAATTAATCAATAATCTTCATTCATTACAGATAAAATCTCTTTGCGTTTAATTTTTTGAAAATCATGCCAATATTTAAAATTTTCAATATCTTCGAAATAATACAAAACTTCATCCCTTTTCAATAATGTTTTCTTATTGGAAATCATTGAATTATACGAAGAGTATGGATAGTTCAAATCATCTGAAAATCCATGTTTTATGGGATTCAAATGAATATAAACTACTAACTGAATGAAATACTCATCATCTGTTACCCGAAGGCGTTTCAGGTGCTCTTGAAAAAGGCTTCCTTTGCGATTGTATGCTTTATTAATAGCTTGCGTGTATGAATTGAGAAAATGTGAAAATCCCAGATAGGGCTTTTCCTGCAAAGATTTTTCTACGATTTCCGTCTTTTCTTTTACCCTCACAAGTAAATGAAAATGATTATTTAATAAACAATAGGCATAAATATCGGCAACTTTCAAAAGATATTTCTTCATCAAATTTAGAAAAAAGTCATAATTTTGTGATTCTTTGAAAATACTTTCCGAATTATTTCCTCGATTAAAAACGTGATAGACAACTCCGTGTTCAAAAAAATCTTGTTTCATTTTTCTAATTTGTTTAACCCTAACAGGGTTCTAAACCCTGTTAGGGTTGATTTTCCCTTTCAACTCCGCTTTCGCCGCCACCTTTCTTCTCGAATACATCAGGAAAATAGGAATTAAACCTAAAATAGTTATACAGCAGGCAATCCAAAAATCGTCGTTGATTCCGTCGATAAACGCCTGTTTATTCACATGAGAAATAATCAGCGCCTGACTTTGCTTTACCGCAGTCACCAATGAACTCCCTCCGTACTGCTGAATGTGATAAGCCATATTCTGCGTAACATTTCTAAGCGCTTCCGAATGAGAATCAACGGCTTCACCATATACTTGAGCATGGAAATTAGTTCGTGCAGTCAATAAAGTAGTCATCACGGCAACTCCCAAACTTCCGCCAATCTGCCGCATGGTATTTGTAATACTTGAGGCTTGAGCCATTTGCTCGCGAGGAATATTCAACAGTGAAAGCGAATTTAAGGGCGTAAAAATCATTCCCATCCCAAATCCCCTTAAATACAATGATGTCATAATATAATGATTTTCCGATAGAAATGAGAAATGTGTATTGGAAAAAAAGCTCAACGACAAAAAACATATTCCCATGAAAAGCGGAATCTTGGGATTGGTTTTATCGACCGTAATTCCCACAAGCGGACCAATACATCCCTGAATGATGCCGACCGGCAGAAAGACCAATCCCGATTGGAAAGCCGTATAATCCATTGCATTTTCAAGATAGAGCGGAAGCAGGAAAGTGCTTCCGAACATTCCCATCCCGAATATCAGCATAAATATACTGCCCAATCCGAAATTATGATATCCGAGCAAACGCAGATTAATCAACGGATGCGAGGTCGTAAGCTCACGTGTGATAAATACGACGAGCGCCAAGCCTGAAAGCGCAAAACATCCAAGAATATAGGGCGCTCGCCAACCTTCGGCATTGGATGCCGCATTTCCTTCTGCCAAAGCATACAGCAAAACAGGTAAGAATGTGATTACGGCTACAAAACCGACAAAGTCGAATTTCCGTGCATTGGGATTTTTTACTTCCCGCTGAATGATTACCGTAACCAATAAAGCAAAAACTCCCACAGGAACATTGATGTCGAAAATCAATTGCCACCCGAAATTATCGACTAAATAACCGCCGATGAGCGGCCCGAATGATACGGAAGCAGCCGAAGCTACCGACCAGAATCCGAGCGCTACGCCGCGCTGAGTGGAAGGAAATTCACGGACGATGATAGCCATTCCGAGCGTCTGCACCATCCCGCCGCCTAATCCTTGAACGATACGCGAACAAATGAGCGATACTTCATCGTGCGACATTCCGCAAAGCAGCGAACCTGTCGTAAATAAAAACATTCCCCAGAAATAGACTTTTTTGTATCCGAACTTATCGGCAAGCCATCCCGAAGTGGGCAACATGGCAGCCATCGCAAGCATATAAGCCGTTATCACCCATTGAATTGTGTCTAAACTGACGCCGAATGACGCCATAATTTTAGGCAATCCCACGTTAACAATCGTACCGTCGAGCACCGCCATAAATGTCCCGACCATTATATTTGCCAGAACAAACCATTTATAATACGGACTGCGGGGATGATATAACGAATCTCGATTGCGGAAGTAACGACGAATCCGATGTAAAATCGAAACTTGGGTCATGATTTTTTGACAATTTTGACTACTGCCGACATTCCCGTCCTGAAATTAAAGGAAGAAATATCTTTCCCTTTATCAACGGAGTCGATGGAAACTTTAATCGGTATGCGCTGCGTCACTTTCGTAAAGTTTCCGGAGGCATTATTGGGTGGAATCAATGAGAATTGCGAAGCCATCGACGGACTAATCATAAAAACTTTTCCCGTGAAATTTACGCCCGGATAAGTATCAATCGTAAAAAGGACTTTTTGTCCTATGTGCAGGGTTTCCATTTTTGTCTCTTCGAGATAAACCAACACCCAAAAGCGCCGCGTATTATTTACGGTAAAAACAGATTGTCCCGGTTGTACGACATCGCCCGGCAACAGCCATCGCTTGGCTATAATTCCTGTGGTTGGTGCATACAATCGCGTATTATTCAATTGCGTATTGATAACGCCGATTTGTGCATCCGCTCCGACAATCGATGCTTGGGCGGTATTAATTTGCGCTCTCGAAACAGCGAGTTGAGCAACTGCCGCATTCAATTGGGCTTGAGCCGTTTCATTGGCGCGCTTGGCATGGTCGAACTGTTCCTTGGTAGTTACTCCGCCTGCATATTGCGTTTGTGCCCGCTGGAAATCTTCCGCCGCTTTTGCATTGGCAATTTCCAACACTTTAATTCCTTTTTGGTCTGATTCGAGTTTTGCCTCCGCCTGTAGTTTGGCAGCTTGAGTTTGCAATTTTGATGCAGTAACTTGCTGCTTTTGAGCAAGAAAGTCCATACTGTCCAACTCGGCGACCAATTGTCCTTCACTGACTGAATCGCCTTCTTCATAATACAATTTGCTGATACGTCCCAAAATCTTTGCGCTCACCGATATATTATCCGACGTAACGTAAGCGTCGTCTGTTCTCAAATACTTCGTATAATCCAAATACCAAAATATTCCGCCGACAATTAATCCTATTGCAACAATAGTGAAGGGAATATACACTTTCCAATTTGTCTTTTCTTCGCTCATCTGTAATATTCTTTTTACTTAAAATCCGAATTTAGCCGGCAAAATTACTATTTTAAAATGAAATGTATTATTAATTAACAAAAAAAAACATGCGTGTATTTATAAAATCAGAAGTTCCACGCGGGACGTGAAACGAAACCGGCAAAGTGTCAGACTCGGAAGAGGCTTGAAAGAGTATAGGAAGAGACTTGGAGAAGGCTTGGAAGAGTGAAATACAAAAAGAAAGTAAAATCGCCCGTTTTATTATCAAAATGCAATATTTTTAAGGCGAACTTTCTTAATAACAGCCAAAGTGTTTTTACATAATTCGGTAATCTTTCCCCAGTCTTTAGTTGCTACCACTTCTTGCGGAAAAAGATTGGAACCCATTCCAACGCAATCAGCGCCTGCGTCGAACCACGCTTTTAGATTGGCTTCTTCGGGTTTCACTCCTCCGGTTACCATCAATAACGACCAAGGCATCGGCGCTTTTAATCCTTTTATGAAGTTCGGTCCCAACACATCGCCCGGAAATATTTTGCATATATCACAACCGGCTTCTTGAGCAAATCCGACTTCCGAAACCGAACCGCACCCGGGTATATAGGGGATTAACCGGCGATTGGCAACTTTTGCAACATCGGGATTAAACAACGGTCCTACAATAAAATTTGCTCCAGATTGAATATACAGCGAAGCAGTCGGAGCATCGATAATCGTACCAGCTCCCAAAATCAAACCAGGATATTCTTTTGCTACGTATTTACTTAATTCTCCGAATACTTCGTGCGCAAATTTGCCGCGATTGGTAAACTCAAAAACTTTCACTCCGCCGAGATAACAGGCTTTTATAATATTTTTCGCCGTTTCGACATCGGAATGATAAAATACCGAAATCATTCCGGTAGCGCTCATCGCTTCAAGCGTCTGTAATTTATTGTATTCAGCCATAAATGATTTTATTCATTGTTGAAAACCTTCTATTCTTTCCGTATTCCTGTTTATTAATCTTGAATTTGCGTGCAAATATAATAAAAAATATTTCCTCTTGTTGATAAAAAGTTTATAAATTTAATTAACACTCTTCGCAAAAAATATTGATTCCTTTTACCTTTGCAAAGAATAAAAAAATAGAAACCAATGGGGGAACAAGAAAAAAGTAAAGTCAGAACAAATGCGAGAACGAGAAAAACATCTGCAGCCACAGAAGAAACAGGACGTTTACAACCCCAGGCTCGCGAATTGGAAGAAGCGGTTTTAGGCGCGCTGATGATTGAAAAAGATGCCTATTCATTAGTCTGTGAAATACTTAAACCCAAATGTTTTTATGATAAAACACATGAATTGATTTATACGGCAATACAAAATCTGGCAATCCGAGAGAAGCCGATTGATATGCTTACGGTCGTTGATCAGTTACGAAAAGACGGAACGCTTGAATCCGTAGGCGGAATCTCATACATCGCCGAATTGTCGCAAAAAGTGGTGTCAAGCGCTCACATCGAATACCATTCCCGGATTATTGCGCAGAAATTTCTTGCAAGGGAATTGATTACTTTCTCATCGGAGATAGCAGGCAAAGCATTCGACGAAACTAACGATGTCGAAGATTTAATGCAGGAAGCTGAAGGAAAACTGTTTGAAATATCGCAACGCAATGTCAAAAAAGACTTTTTTCATATCAATCCTATTATTAAAGAAGCATATTCGCTTGTCCGGGAAGCTATTAACCGCACCGATGAGTTAAGCGGTCTGCCTTCGGGTTTCAAGGATTTGGATAAAATAACTTCGGGATGGCAAAAGTCGGATTTGATTATTATCGCCGCCCGTCCCGCCATGGGAAAAACCGCTTTTGTTCTTTCCATGGCTAAAAATATGGCAGTCAATTACAATATTCCGGTTGCATTTTTTTCTTTAGAAATGTCTAATGTACAATTGGTTAATCGTCTTCTTATAAACGTGTCGGAATTACCCGGAGATAAAATTAAAACGGGAAAATTAGACCCTTGGGAATTGATTCAATTAGAAACGCGAATAAACATACTTTATAATGCGCCGATTTTTGTCGATGATACTCCGAGCCTTTCGATATTTGAACTTCGTACCAAAGCACGACGTTTGGTCAAGGAACATAAAGTACAATGTATTTTTATCGATTACCTGCAATTGATGAATGCAAGCGGTACTTCATTCGGCAGCAGGGAACAGGAAGTGAGTACAATTTCGCGCTCCATGAAAGGTTTAGCCAAAGAATTAAACATCCCGATAATTGCCTTGTCGCAATTAAATCGCAGCATCGATGTACGGACAAATCAACCAAGATTAAAAGGAGAAGGTCTTGACGCTAAAAGACCTCAATTATCCGACTTGCGCGAATCGGGAGCTATCGAACAGGATGCGGACATCGTATGCTTTATTCATCGTCCGGAATACTACAAAATATTTCAAGATGAGCATAATAACGATTTGACGGGAATAGCCGAGATTATTATTGCAAAGCACCGCAACGGCTCAACTGGTGAAATCAGACTTGAATTTAAAAAAGAATATGTGCGTTTTCAAAATCTTGATGAAGATAAAATAATTGCCGATTACCAATCTAGAGTCAACAGTCAAGCGGATATTATTCCGGAAGAAAGATACGCCGAAAGGAAAAGAGCACCTCTGCCGGATAACGGTATGCCTTTCTAAATATATTTCATATATTGCAGGAAATGAATTACCTTTGTGCGGGTATTTACTCACGTTATACATTAATTTTAACAAAATAATATATGAATAATTCAAAGGAAAAACTTTTTTCGGAATTTCCTCCCGTCTCCACTGAACAGTGGATGAACCAGATTATTGCCGATCTCAAAGGCGCTGATTTCGAGAAAAAATTAGTTTGGAAAACAAACGAAGGATTTGATGTCCGTCCGTTTTATCGTTCGGAAGACATCGAAAAATTGAAAACGATTGAATCCCTGCCCGCAAAATTTCCATATATCCGTGGAACGAAAGAAGACAATAACTGGTTCGTTCGTCAGGATATTGAAGTGGAAAATATTTCGGAAGCCAATGCAAAAGCGCTGGCTATTTTAACCAAAGGAGTAACATCGCTCGGATTTGAAATTGACAGAGAAGACGTGAGCAAGGAAAATATCGCTCTGCTGCTGAACGGAATTAATCCTAAAAATGTAGAGCTTAATTTTACGACCTGCAGTTTACATTCTGCACGTTTAATGCGGATTTTGGCAGATTATTTCAAAGAAAAGAATTGCGATTTGACCAATATTCGCGGATCCGTCAATATGGATTTTATAGGAAGAGTCATACGAAAAGGAGTCGAACGGGAAGAATGGATTGCACAAATGGTCGAGGCAGTCAAAGCCGCCGCCGAACTTCGTCATTTCAAAGCGATTGTCGTCAATGCTTATTTATTTAACAATGCCGGTTCGTTCATCACGCAGGAATTGGGATACGCTTTGGCTTGGGGAAACGAATTACTGAATCGCTTGGTTGAAGCGGGAATCGATCCGACTCTTGCCGCAAAAAAATTCAAATTCAATTTCGGTATCGGCTCTAATTATTTCATGGAAATTGCCAAATTCCGCGCTGCCCGTTGGCTTTGGGCTGAAATCGTAAAGGCTTACAAACCGATTTGCAATCACGATTGTCCTAACCAAGGACCCGATAACGAATGTCGCTGTGCAGGGAAAATGAATATTTTCGCCCAAACCTCTTCATTCAATCAAACCATTTTTGACCCTTATGTCAATTTGTTGCGCACACAAACGGAAGCCATGTCGGCAAGTATTGCAGGCGTTGATTCGCTATTAGTTACTCCATTCGACGAATCATTCGAAACTCCGAACGAGTTTTCGGAACGCATCGCCCGCAACCAACAATTGTTGCTGAAAGAGGAATCTCATTTAGATAAAGTAGTTGATGCTTCCGGCGGTTCTTATTATATAGAATCGCTCACTCAATCGATTGCTCAAGAAGCATGGAAAATTTTCATCGAAGCGGAAGAAAAAGGATTTTACCAATCGGTAGTATCCGGCGAAATTCAAGCTGCCGTCAATGCAAGCGCTGAAAAACGTTTCAAAGCCGTAGCACAACGCCGCGAAATCCTTTTGGGAACCAATCAATATCCGAATTTTAATGAAAAAGGTGAAAGGTTAAAGGTGAAAGGTGAAAATCGGAATCCCGATTCCTGTACCTTTCACCTTGAACCTTGTACCCTTAATACCAAACGTTTAGCCGAAGATTTTGAATCTTTGCGTTTAGCCACCGAACATTCCGGAAGAGAAGTGAAAGCCTTTATGTTGACCATCGGCAATTTGGCAATGCGTTTGGCGCGTTCGCAATTCTCTTCCAATTTCTTAGCCTGTGCAGGATATAAGATTATTGACAATCTCGGATTTGAAACGGTGGCGCAAGGCGTGGAAGCCGCTCGGAAAGCCGACGCCGATATTATTGTCCTCTGTTCAAGCGATGATGAATATGCTGTTTACGCTCCGGAAGCGCACAAACTGATCGAAGCCCCCAAAGGAGGGAAGAAAGAAATTCTGATTATTGCAGGCGCTCCGGCTTGTATGGAAGAATTGAAAGCGCAAGGAATTACAAATTTTATCAATATAAAGAGTAATGTGTTGGAGACCTTGCAGGAACTGAATAAAAAACTATCAATATGAACCCGAATTTCAAAAACATCAATATTAAAGAAGGCTTTATCGATACAAAAATTGCTGATCAAGCCGACAAAGTGCAAGCCGATTGGATCACCCCCGAACAAATCGCGGTGAAACCGGTTTATACCAAAGACGATTTGGAAGGCATGGAACACTTGGAATATGCCGCCGGAATTCCTCCTTTCCTCAGAGGTCCCTATTCCACCATGTATATTCAACGGCCATGGACGATTCGCCAATATGCGGGATTTTCCACTGCAGAAGAATCGAATGCCTTTTACCGCCGGAATCTGGCGGCAGGACAAAAAGGACTTTCAGTCGCTTTCGACTTGGCTACCCATCGCGGATACGATGCCGATCATCCGCGCGTAGTGGGCGATGTGGGTAAAGCTGGCGTTTCTATCTGTTCGGTCGAAGATATGAAAGTTTTGTTTGACGGCATTCCTTTGAAAGATATGTCCGTTTCCATGACTATGAACGGCGCTGTACTCCCGATTCTGGCATTTTATATCAATGCCGCTTTAGAACAGGGCGCTAAGTTGGAAGAACTTAACGGAACGATTCAGAACGACATTTTGAAAGAATTTATGGTGCGTAATACCTATATTTATCCGCCTGAATTTTCGATGCGTATCATTGCCGATATTTTCGAATATACTTCACAGAAAATGCCGAAATTCAATTCAATATCTATTTCGGGCTATCACATGCAGGAAGCGGGAGCAACCGCTGATATCGAACTGGCTTATACGCTTGCCGACGGAATGGAATATGTGAAAGCGGGAATCGAAGCAGGCATTCCGGTCGATGTATTTGCTCCTCGATTGTCGTTTTTCTGGGCGATCGGAATGAACCATTTCATGGAAATCGCCAAGATGCGCGCAGGACGTTTGTTGTGGGCGAAAATATTAAAAGGCTTTGGAGCTAAGAATCCGAAATCGCTGGCGCTCCGGACGCACTGTCAAACTTCGGGATGGTCGCTCACCGAACAGGATCCGTTCAATAATGTAGGACGTACCTGCATCGAAGCGATGGCTTCCGCTCTGGGACACACCCAATCCCTGCATACAAATGCTTTGGACGAAGCAATCGCTTTGCCAACAGATTTTTCGGCTCGTATTGCCCGCAATACACAGATTTATATTCAAGAAGAAACGCAAATCTGTAAAGAAGTCGATCCTTGGGCAGGTTCGTATTACGTAGAAACATTAACAAAAGAAATAGCCGATAAGGCTTGGAAGTTGATTCAGGAAGTTCAGGAACTTGGTGGAATGGCAAAAGCCATCGAAACAGGTATTCCGAAAATGCGCATCGAAGAAGCGTCCGCACGGACGCAGGCGCGTATCGACTCTGGAAATCAAACGATAATCGGAATAAATAAATATCGCTTGGAAAAAGAAGACCCGATCGATATTCTCGAAGTTGATAATACAGCCGTTCGTAAACAACAAATTGAAGGTTTGAATAAATTGAAATCCGAACGCGACAACGCCGCCGTCAAGAAAGCGCTGGAAGCGATTACGCAATGTGCGAAAACCGGCGAAGGAAACTTGTTGGAATTAGCGGTAGAAGCGGCTCAAGTGCGCGCAACATTGGGTGAAATCTCCGATGCTTGCGAAGAAGTTTGTGGAAGATATAAAGCAATAATTAGAACTATTTCAGGCGTGTATTCAACAGAAACAAAAGGCGATGAT
>Ga0209629_10001494_pt1 | contig 14918 bp, 17 predicted proteins | sample TergutCu122P5_FD_187286 | JGI IMG/M metagenome (GOLD analysis project Ga0209629, IMG submission 187286) | Cubitermes ugandensis P5 segment gut microbial communities from Kakamega Forest, Kenya - Cu122 P5 (SPAdes) (version 2) | ecosystem: Host-associated > Arthropoda: Insects > Digestive system...
CCGCCGGCCTCGGCAAACTCAGCCTCACCAAAAAAAGAAAACTCGCCGCCTGGAATGACGACTTCCGTATGAGCTTCTTGGGCATCAAACCAGTTCATGATGAATAAATGCAATCGCCCTGACCATGAACTGGCGCTGGTACGTCCGCTGACTTGCATCTCTCGGTCGCTTTTTTCTGCTGGCTCGCATGGGGTTTTTCCCGGTTCAGTCCATCACCTACCGCCAGCCTTTGGGCGTGTACTCTCGCTAATTGCTGACACCTGCGAGCCATCCGACACGAGGTTTTCGAAGCGAGTGTATTCGCCAATGAAAGCAAGACGGACGGTGCCGGTGGGGCCGTTGCGCTGCTTGCCGATGATGACTTCGGCCATGCCCTTGTTGTCCGGGTTTTCCTTGTTGTAATACTCGTCACGGTACAACATCAGAATCACATCGGCCTCCTCTTCGATGGTGCCGGATTCGCGCAGGTCGGACATCAACGGTCGCTTGTCGGCGCGTCTCTCGACTATCCGCGACAACTGCGACAGGGCGACGATGGGCACTTGCAGTTCCTTGGCCAGCGACTTGATTGAGCGCACGATTTCCGTCATCTCGGCAGCGCGGCTCTCGCTCCGCCGATTGGCCCTCATCAACTGGAGATAGTCGATCACCAACAAGCCCAGCTTGCCGTCGTACTGGCGAGCCAGGCAGCGGGCGCGGGCGCGCAGTTTGGCCGGGGTCAGGCCGCCGGATTCGCCGATATGGATGGGAGCCTCGTGCAGTCTGCCGAGTGCGAAGCTCAATTTGAACCAGTCGTCGTCACTCATCTGCCCGGTGCGCAGGCTCCGCGAATCGAGACGGCCAACCGAGCACAGCATCCGGGTAGTCAGTTGGGCGCCGTCCATTTCCATCGAGAAAATGCCAACCGGCAGGCCGGAGTCGACGGCCACGTTCTCGGCGATGTTGAGCGCAAAAGCGGTCCTGCCCATCGACGGTCGGCCAGCAACGACAATCAGGTCGCCCGGCTGAAGGCCGGAAGTTATCGCGTCGATGTCGATAAAGCCGGTCGGCACACCGGTTATGTTGGAAGGATTGTCGCGGTCGCATAGTTCCTGAACACGCTCGACAACCTGAGCTAGAAAGGGGTTGATGTGTTCAACCCATGTGCTGTCTTTGGCGCTCTTGGCAAGAGCGGCGCAAGTGAGGCAGGATTTAGTGGTTTTTGTCATGGCGACATCCTTTTCGAGGTTGGATGCCACCATTGTTGGCGATGAGTGCGACAGGATATGTCGCGGGCGGGTGGCAAGCAAACCGTCCGGCTCATGCCAGCAAGCGTCTTGAATCGGCGTCTATGTCACCGTCCCGGCATGTAGCAATTGCGTGGACGCATCGCCTGAATGACTGCCTCGATTTCCGCGATACCTGCCCAATCAAGAGGAACGACGAACATGTTGGAAGGTGCCATGAGCCGGCGAAATCGAATGACAATTTGCTCAACGGGAATCTCGGAAATGAGAGTGCGGTTATTTAGCCCGACGCCCTCAATGTGGGCGAGCTTCCATCCGTACTCGTTAAGATTGAATTTTCCCGGGCGTGTGCAATGGTATGCAGCGTCAGCTTTTTCTTTGGCTTTTTGAATCATGGCAACAGGGATTTCGTCTTGGGCGAAAAAATTCCTGATGTCCTGAAGCGACGGGCGCTCGCCGTTTAATGCCATAGCGTAAGCCCAGTGGGCGGGGCTGTTGTCGCAAGGAACAAGCAAACGTCCGGTTGAGTGCTGGACAACGAAGCCGCGGTTATTGGAGTGCTTGCGGACGAACAGAGGCAAATCGTCAGCAGCCACCCATGCGTCCAGCAATTCAGACCAATGCTCAATGACATCGGCTGAAATCGAAGGACGGATTTTGCTATTTGCCCAAGCCTGACCAAAACTATCAATCAACGCGACAAGGTCAGATGGAAGAGGTTCTGGGCAGCGTGGGAGTTCGGTCATTTCAGGACGCCTTATTCCATTTCTATTTCAAACGGTAATTATTGGTATGCCGGGCGGCGCCAGCTCGTCATTCCGCGCGTAGTCGCGGAATCCTGCGGCGAGTGGATTCTGCGGCTACGCTTCGCTCCGCGCAGAATGACGATTTCGGGGCGATTTCTCGTCGTCACGAACGAAAAATGGAATTACATGACTACGAAGGGACTTCCCACATCCGCTGGTGGCCTGTTCGGCCCGGCGCCGATGTTAGAAGCAGAATCGTAAGCATTGTATGCCAATGCTTAAGTCCTACCCTCTCTCGTACCGTGACAACCCTTCCCGCAACTGGTTGGCAATGCTTTCGCGCAAGGCTTGCGGTTCCAGCACTTCGATTTCATGGCAATGCGAAAGCAGCCACCATTGGAGTTGCCAGGTGTTGGATACCGTGGCGGTCACTTCAAACCCACCCTCGGCTTCGCGCAGGGTCATGTCGCCAGAAATCGGGCTTTCGCGCAGGAGGGCGGCGATGATCGGATTGACCCAAAGTTTGAGGCAAATTTGTCCGCCCTCGCCAAAATGCAGGTGGCCTTCTTCGATATAGCGGTCGATATCGAAATCTGCCGGCCTCCCGGCCTCTTCTTCCAGCAGCGTGGCGGCGCTCATGCGGTGCAGGGTGTAGAGGCGGATGTCCTGATAATCGAACACGGTGCACACGAGGTAGGTGATGGGGCCGCGTTGCACCAGGGCGAGGGGGTGAATGCGGTGAATTTTCGGGGCTTGGGCGGCGAAGCTCTGGTAGGTGACTTCAAGCTGTTTTTCGCGCAGCAGGCTCTCTTGCACCGTCGCCATGACTTCCGGCCTGATTTCGGGGGCGATGGTGTTCATGGCCGGATGCACGACGCGGATTTTGTCAGACCAGCGGGCGGCGCTGTTGTTTTCTTCGAGCGCATCGAGCTTCTTCCGGGCTTCGTTGAGTTTGGGGCGCAAGCCCGCGAGCAGGGATTCCGGCAGCAGGGGCGCGAGATAATCCTCGACCATTTTCAACGTCAGGGCTTCCGGCACGGACAGGCCGGGGATGCCGAGATCGGCATCCTCGATCCAGCCCCAGCCCCAGGGCGTCGATTTGTCGTTGCAGCGCAGCGGGAAGGCTCCGCTCAATTCCTGAAGATTGCGCTGCACCGTGCGCTGGTCGACGTGAAACCCTTCGCTGGCAAGGCGCTGGGTGATTTCCGCCGTGGTCAGCAGGTTGCGCCTCGACAGCATCCTCAGCATGGCCCATTGGCGCAGCAGCGTGTCGTTGCTTTTGTTCTTCGGCATCATTCCCCCTGGGTGATGGGCTGATTGTCTTTCGGCGGGGCGACAGGGTATGTCGCGCAAAACCTGCATCGCTTCCGGCGCGCGGCAAATTTCCGCATCTTCCCCCAATTTTTCCCCCGTAAAGTCAGCTTACTGGAAAATCGCGGGGAAAAACCTTGAAACTCAATGATGAGCAGCCAGGCAAAATACAACTATGTATTTGATAAACAACACTTTCCACCGTAAAATATAGACAGTTGAAAATTGCGGGGAAAAACCTTGAAATTCAACGATGAACAGCTAAGAGTTGCGGCCAACCTCCGGCAGTATTACGACCTCTGGCTGGAGACTCGCCGGGGGCTTGCGGAGTTGAATTATTCCCTTTCGTGGCAGATGAAGGGCGCCGTGGAATATCTGCGCCGGCGCTCTGGGCCGTCCGACACGACGATGGGCGTCCGTTCGCCGGAGACGGAGGCGATCATGGCCAAACACGCAGCGGACAAGGCCATGTTTGAGGCCCAGGATGAGGCGCGGACGCCGCTCCTCTTTGATACCTGCCGCCAGTACGTTGCCTTGCGCATGGGGATCATCGCCTCGTCGGCGGCGGCGATTCTGCGAGCGGCGGACATTCGGGGCTACATCGGCTCGGCTCTGATGGTGGTGGGCACCCATGCGATGGCCGCCTACGAGCTTGAGGCTTCGGCCCGCTTCGCCCTTGGCATGGATGCGACCGAAGATTTCGATCTCGCCTGGGCGGCTTTCGACAAGAAAACGGTGCTGGCGCTGTCGTCCAGGGCGCCGGTGAGCCTGCTGGCGCTGCTCAAGAGCGTCGATGGCACCTATACCGTCAATACCGAACGAAGCTTTCAGGCCAGGAACAAGGATGCTTATGAGGTTGAGCTTCTCATCGCTCCTTCACGTGTCGGGACGCTGCCCAGCGCCATCGGTTTTTCGCCAATCCCGATGCCGGAACAAGAATGGCTGCTGCATGGCAAGCCGATCGATCAGGTGGTATGCGGCCGGGACAAGACGCCGGCCCGGATCGTGGCGCCGGACCCGCGCTGGTTCGCCTTGCACAAACTCTGGATGTCGGAAAAGCCCCAGCGAAATCCCCTGAAGAAGCCAAAAGACCGAAATCAAGGCTTGGCGCTCCTCAAGACAATACGGCAATTCATGCCGCACTACCCGCTCGACGATGACTTTCGCGCTTCCTTGCCGCCCGACCTGGCGCCGCATTTCGATAGGTGGATGGATGAACACGGAAAGCATGCCGCTCGGCCCGCCAAGCCGTTCTGAGCGCCATGCGTCCCATGTCGCAGTACACTCGCCATCCGGGCAGGATTCGGGCGCCTTTGAGGAAGCGGGCCTGCACGTCCAGTTGTTGCGCTGGTTGGTGGATGTCAAGGAAAACTCCGCAGCGCACGGAGTCACCTGCAACGCCATCAAAACCGTCGACTGAGATAGCGCGATCCAGCCAGGCCAAAGCGCCAGGGTAAATCGACGGCTTTGCTGATGCCGATGCGCGGGCCGCTGACGATCTGCACGACGGGCGCATCGGCAGGAGGAGCAAGCACGGCAAATGGCGGTGCATTCAGTGGGAGGCCATTGTGCGCCGGGCCGATAGCGAGCGCCTGCCCGACGCGACCGGGGCCGGCGCACAACAGGCGCTCGTCCTGTACGCCGCGACGCCGGCGCATGATTTCCAGACCCTGTAGCGGCTGCACGCTGCGAATCAGCACTCCTGCGCCGTGTCCGGTTTCGCGGCAGACGAAATTCAGGCACCAATGAATACCATAGCTGAGGTACACATAGGCTCGCCCCGGCGGGCCAAACATGATGGCGTTGCGCGGCGTCTGGCCGCGATGACTGTGCGATGCCGGATCGCTGCGGTCATAGGCTTCTGTCTCGACGATGAGGCCGCCGATGCCATCGACCAGCAGCGTGGTGCCGATCAACGCCTGGGCGACGCTGGGCGCATCGGCGAGAAAATCTGTAGCCGTCAGGGGGCGGGGCACGGGTTCAAAGGCGATTGATTCAGCCGTTTGTAAAAAAAGGCAGCCGTAGCTGCCCTTTTTGTTTTCCGAGCAATGCGCTCAGTGCATATGCTTGCGCAGACGCTGAATGGCCTGAATCTGGGCGATGGCTTGCGCCAGTTCGGCCTGCGCCTTGGCGTAATCCATACCGGCCTTCTGGTTGGCAAGGGCCTCCTCGGCGCGTTTCTTGGCTTCCAGCGCCTTGGCTTCATCCAGATCACGGGCGCGGATTGCCGTATCGGCAAGCACCGTAATCATGTCCGGCTGCACTTCCAGCATGCCGCCGGAGACATAGACCAACTCGAAGTCGCCTTGATCCGGCGTCTTCAGGCGAATGGTGCCGGGTTTGATGCGCGTCAGCAGGGGCGTGTGCCGGGGCAGGATGCCGAGTTCCCCGGCTTCGCCGGGAAACACCGCCATTTCCACCACGCCGGAGAAGATCGACTCCTCGGCGCTGACGACATCACAATGAACAGTCATAACCATGGCTGGCTCCTATGCTTATTGCAGCGTCTTGGCCTTTTCGATGACTTCCTCGATGCCGCCGACCATGTAGAACGCCTGCTCCGGCAGGTGATCGTATTCGCCGGCGCAGATGCCCTGGAAGCCCTTGATCGTGTCCTTGAGGGAGACGAACTTGCCCGGCGAACCGGTAAAGACTTCGGCAACGTGGAAGGGCTGCGACAGGAAGCGCTGGATCTTGCGGGCGCGGGACACGGCCAGCTTGTCTTCCGGCGACAGTTCGTCCATGCCGAGAATGGCGATGATGTCGCGCAGTTCCTTGTAGCGTTGCAGGGTCTGCTGCACGGCGCGGGTGACCTGGTAGTGCTCCTCGCCGACGACCTGCGGGTCGAGCTGGCGCGAGGTGGAGTCGAGCGGGTCGACGGCCGGGTAAATGCCCAGCGCGGCGATGTCGCGCGACAACACGACGGTGGAGTCGAGGTGCAGGAAGGTGGTGGCGGGGGACGGGTCGGTCAGGTCGTCGGCGGGCACATAAACGGCCTGGATCGAGGTGATGGAGCCGACCTTGGTCGAGGTGATACGTTCCTGCAGGCGGCCCATTTCCTCGGCCAGCGTCGGCTGGTAGCCGACGGCGGAAGGCATGCGGCCCAAGAGCGCGGAAACTTCGGTGCCGGCCAGGGTGTAGCGATAGATGTTGTCGATGAACAGCAGGATGTCGCGGCCGTCGTCGCGGAAGCGCTCGGCCATGGTCAGGCCGGTCAGCGCGACGCGCAGGCGGTTGCCCGGCGGCTCGTTCATCTGACCAAAGACCATCGCCACCTTGTCGAGGACGTTGGAGTCCTTCATCTCATGGTAGAAGTCGTTGCCCTCGCGGGTGCGCTCGCCGACGCCGGCGAATACCGACAGGCCGGAGTGCTGCTTGGCGATGTTGTTGATGAGTTCCATCATGTTGACGGTCTTGCCGACGCCGGCGCCGCCGAACAGGCCGACCTTGCCGCCCTTGGCAAAGGGGCAGATCAGATCGATGACCTTGATGCCGGTTTCCAGCAGATCGACCGAGGATGACAGTTCGTCGAATTTCGGCGCCGGAGCGTGGATCGGGCGGGCCTCGGCGGTGTCGATCGGACCGGCTTCGTCGATCGGGCGGCCGAGCACGTCCATGATGCGGCCCAGGGTGCCCTGACCGACCGGCACGGAGATGGCGTTGCCGGTGTTGTTGACCTTCATGCCGCGGCGCAGGCCGTCGGAGGAACCCATGGCAATGGTACGGACAATGCCGTCGCCCAACTGCTGCTGTACTTCAAAGGTCAGACCTTCTTCCGCCATGCCGTTCGCTTCGGAAGCGTCGAGCTTGAGGGCGTCGTAGACCTTAGGCATGGCGTCGCGCGGGAAGTGGATGTCCACCACGGCGCCGATGCACTGAACGATTGAACCTTGACTCATATTCAAATCCCCAAAAATAAAATTCTGCGCGTCACACCGCGGCGGCGCCGCCGACGATTTCCGAGAGTTCCTTGGTAATCGCGGCCTGGCGAGCCTTGTTGTAGACCAGCTTGAGTTCGCCGATGACGTTCTTGGCGTTGTCGGAGGCGGACTTCATGGCGACCATCCGGGCCGATTGCTCGGAGGCCATGTTCTCGGCCACGGCCTGATAGATCAGCGCCTCGACGTAACGCAGCAACAACTCGTCGATGACCGTCTTGGCATCAGGTTCATAGACGTAGTCCCAGCGCGTCTGGCGGGAACCGACGGCGTCGTCCGACAACGGCAGCAACTGCTCGAACACCGGCTCCTGCTTCATGGTGTTGATGAAGCGGGTGTAGCCGATGTACAGCGCGTCGATTTCGCCGTTCATATAGGCGTCGAGCTGCACCTTGACCGGCCCGATCAGTTTTTCCAGGCGCGGCGTGTCGCCCAGCGCAGTGACCTGCGAAACGACCTTGGCCCCGGCCCGCTGCATGAAGCCGAGGCCCTTGTTGCCGATGCAGGTGGCCTGAAACGTCTTGCCCTGCGCCTCGAATTCCTTCAGCTTGCCGACGACGAGACGCAGGATGTTCGAGTTGAGACCGCCGCACAGACCCTTGTCCGAAGTCACGAGAATCAGGCCGGCGGTCTTGACGTCGCGCTTGACCAGAAACGGATGCTTGTACTCGGTCAGAGCGTGCGACAGGTGAGCCGCGACGCGCCGGATCTTCTCGCCGTAGGGGCGGGCGGCCCGCATCCGATCCTGCGCCTTGCGCATCTTGGATGCGGCCACCATCTCCATGGCCTTGGTGATCTTGCGCGTGTTTTCGACGCTCTTGATCTTGTTGCGAATTTCCTTGCCGCTAGGCATGGCGTTCCTCCTGGATCAGGCCCAAGTGCTCTTGAAAGCCTGGATGCCGGCAGCCAGAGCCTTCTCGCTATCGGCGGAGAGGTCGGCGGTCGACTCCATGGTGTTCATGACGTCGGCGCAGTGGGTCTTGAGGTAGCTGATCATCGCCTTTTCGCATTCCAGCGCGCGCTTGACTTCGACATCGTCGAAATAGCCCTTGTCGGCTGCGTACAGCGTGACGGCCATTTCGGAAATGCTCATCGGCGCGTATTGCGGCTGCTTCATCAACTCGGTCACCAGGCGGCCGCGCTCGAGCTGCTTTCTGGTCGCCTCGTCGAGATCGGAAGCAAACTGCGCGAAGGCCGCCAGTTCGCGGTACTGGGCCAGCGCCAGACGGACGCCGCCGCCGAGCTTCTTGATGATCTTGGTCTGGGCGGCGCCGCCGACGCGCGACACCGAGATACCGGCGTTGATGGCGGGGCGGATGCCGGCGTTGAAGAGGTCGGTTTCCAGGAAGATCTGGCCGTCGGTGATGGAGATGACGTTGGTCGGCACGAAGGCGGAGACGTCGCCGGCCTGCGTTTCGATCACCGGCAGCGCCGTCAGCGAACCGGTCTTGCCCTTGACTTCGCCATTGGTGAAGCGCTCGACCCATGCCTCGGACACGCGGGCGGCGCGCTCCAGGAGGCGGGAGTGGAGATAGAACACGTCGCCCGGATAGGCTTCGCGGCCCGGCGGACGGCGCAGCAGCAAGGAAACCTGGCGGTAACCCCAGGCCTGCTTGGTCAAATCGTCATAAATGATGAGGGCATCCTGGCCGCGGTCGCGGAAATACTCGCCCATGGTGCATCCGGCATACGGCGCGATGTACTGCAAGGCGGCGGATTCGGAGGCAGAGGCGGCGACGACGATGGTGTATTCCATGGCGCCGTGCTCTTCGAGCTTCCTGACGACGTTGGCGATGGTCGATGCCTTCTGGCCGACGGCGACATAGACGCAGAAGAGGTTCTTGCCCTTCTGGTTGATGATGGTGTCGGTAGCGACGGCGGTCTTGCCGGTCTGGCGGTCACCAATGATCAACTCGCGCTGGCCGCGGCCGACGGGGACCATGGAGTCCACGCACTTCAGACCGGTCTGCACCGGCTGCGACACGGATTTGCGCCAGATGACGCCCGGCGCGACCTTTTCGATCTTGTCAGTCAGCTTGGCGTTGATCGGGCCTTTGCCGTCGATCGGCTGGCCGAGGGAATTGACCACGCGGCCGAGCAGTTCGGGGCCGACGGGAACTTCCAGAATGCGGCCGGTGGTCTTGACCACGTCGCCTTCGGAAATGTGCTCGTATTCACCCAGAACCACGACGCCGACGGAATCGCGCTCGAGATTGAGCGCCATGCCGAAGGTATTGTCGGGGAATTCGAGCATTTCGCCCTGCATGACATCCTGCAGGCCGTGCACGCGGCAGATGCCGTCGGTGACGGAGACCACGGTGCCCTGCGTGCGCACTTCCGATGCGCCTTGCAGGTTCTGGATCTTGCTCTTGATCAGTTCAGAAATTTCGGAAGGATTCAACTGCATGAAATTCTCCTAGTTGTTCAGCGCCACGGCCATCGCGTCGAGTTTGCCGCGCACTGAAGCATCCAGCACCTGGTCGCCGACAGCGACCTTCACGCCGCCGATCAGGCTCGGGTCGATTTCGACGCGGGCGCTGAGACGGGTCGCAAAGCGCGGCTCCAACTGTTGCATCAGGGAAGCCACCTGGCTGTCGTCGATGGGAAATGCCGAATACACCACCGCCTCCTTGACCCCTTCTTCCTGGCTCCTGGCCAGTTCGAAAAGCCGGGAAATCTCCGGCAGGAGGACGAGGCGCCGGTTTTCTGCGAGGGTGCGAATGAAGTTGCCGAGGGTCGCATCCCCGTCTTTGCCCTTTTCCTCGGACAGGGAGATGAACAGATTGGCAACCTGCTCGACGGAAAGCCGGGGATTGCCCATGACCGCGGCCATGTCCCCGTCCTGGGCGACCAGGGCCAGGCGCTGAAGGCGCGCAGACCAGACAGCCTGTGCCCCGGCTTGCTGGGCGATGCGGTACACGGCCTCGGCATAGGGGCGGGCGATGGTGACAGATTCAGCCATAAGCGTCACAGATCCTGTTTGATCGTGGCCAGAATATCGGCATGGGCCTGGGCGTTGATCTCGCGGCGCAGGATTTTCTCGGCGCCAGCAACAACCAGCGCCGAGACTTGCTCGCGCAGTTGTTCCTTGGCCCGGACAGCTTCCTGGTCGATTTCAGCCTGGGCGCCGGCGACGATGCGATCGGCTTCGGCCTTGGCCGCCACCTTCGCTTCCTCGATGACCTGAGCGGCACGCTTTTCGGCGTTGGCGATCAGTTCGGCAGCCTTTTCCTTGCCTTCGCGGAGAGACTCCGTGGAGCGCTTGGTGGCCAGTGCGAGATCATGCTTGCCGCGCTCGGCGGCAGCCAGTCCATCCGCGATCTTCTTCGCACGCTCGTCGAGCGCCTTCACAATGGGGGGCCAGATGAATTGCATCGTGACCCACGCCAAAATGAAGAACACAACGAGCTGTGCAAACAACGTTGCGTTCAGATTCACGGTATCAGTCCTCTAAAAGTGGAATCGGCGAGGACCGATCAAGCGAGCTGAAACGGATTGGCGAAGGCGAACATCATGGCGATACCAACGCCGATCAGGAAGGCGGCGTCGATCAGGCCGGCCAGCAGGAACATCTTGGTTTGCAGCGCGTTCATCAGTTCGGGCTGGCGGGCGGAGGCTTCAATGTACTTGCCGCCCATCAGGCCAATGCCGATACAGGCGCCGATGGCGCCCAGACCAATAATCAGGCCGGCAGCCAGAGCAACAAAACCGAGAACGTGTTCCATGACAACTCCTTGCTAAGTAAAAAGTGAATAAAAAGACAAAGTTACAACGACATCAGTGAGCTTCATGCGCCTGACCGATATAAACCAGGGTCAGCATCATGAAGATGAAGGCTTGCAGCGTGACGATCAGGATATGGAAGATGGCCCACGCCGAACCGGCAAGAACATGGCCAATAAACAGTGAGACGCCAGTGGCGCTGACGCTCCAGGCGGCACCCATCAGCGCGATCAGCATGAAGATCAGTTCGCCGGCATACATGTTGCCGAACAGTCGCATGCCGTGGGAGATGGTTTTGGCCAGAAACTCGATGATCTGCATGGCGAAGTTGAGGGGGTAGAGCAGTGGATGGCTACCGAAGGGCGCGGTGAACAATTCGTGCACCCAGCCGCTCACACCCTTGATCTTGACGTTGTAGTAGAGGCAGACGAGCAGCACGCCGACCGACATGCCCAGGGTGGCGTTGAGGTCGGCCGTGGCGACGACGCGCATATAGGCGTGCTCATTGCCGGTGACGAGCTGCCACAGCATGGGCAGGAGATCGACCGGCAAGAGGTCCATGGCGTTCATCAGGAAGATCCAGACGAACACGGTCAGCGCCAGCGGGCCAACGAATTTGCGCGATTCAGCGCTATGGACGATGCCCTTGGCCTGGTCGTTGACCATTTCGAGCACGATTTCGACCGCTGCCTGCAAGCGCCCCGGGACGCCGGAAGTGACGCTCCTGGCGACGCGCCACATGACAAACAAGCCGAGCGCGCCAATCAGGATGGAAAAGATCATCGTGTCGATATTGATGATGCTGAAGTCGATCACGTTCTTCTGCGCGTGGCCGCTGGTATTCCACTGCGTCAGGTGGTGAACGATGTACTCGCCGGCGGTCGGCGCGTTTGCTGCTGTTTCGTGGCCTGCGGTAGACATAATCAGGGCTTCTTCCAGAACGCTATAAAACCTGCATGCAACACAATCGCCAGGCCAATCAACAAGCTGGGCCAGTGCATCTCGGGATACCCCTTGACGGCGATTGCCAGTAATCCAATCGTGGCGCCGATCTTCAGGAACTCGCCGATGAAGAAATTCGCCGCGTATGAAGCGCCGGGGCGATTAGCCATCATCGTCAGCCGGATGGCGAAGAAAAGATTGGGCAGAATGCCGGCCAACGCCGCCAACCCCACCGAAACAGCCCCCCGCGCCCCAACGATCACGCCAGCCCCGATTGCCGTTATCACCGCCGCACCAATCTGCAGATAAATCGCCTTGAACATGGTGCCTTGCAATCGTTGACCGGACGCGCCACACAGATTTATATGCTACAAGATCTCGTGTTTCTACGTCAATGAAAATCAGGAGTCCGGAATGCCGATCAAGCAGTTGCCCCCGGTTGCCGGAATTCACTTTCGGACAGTGGAAACCGGGTTGGCGCGGGTGCGCTGTATCTGTTTGGCGCCTGTCGTCAGGGCACCTCGGCCATCGGCATGCGCCCGAGGATGATGGCACTCTTTTTCGCCAGCCCCGGCGCGTTGCGATGGTTGTCGTAATAGCGCGGATTCGGCACCATGCCGGCCAGCCGCGCCGCCTGCTCCGGCCCCAGCTGCGCGGCGCTGACGCCGTAGTAGTGGCGAGCCGCCGCCTCGGCGCCAAAGACGCCGTTACCCCACTCGATGACGTTGAGGTAAACCTCGAAAATGCGCCGTTTGCTCCACAGATGTTCGAGCAGCAGCGTGATGACCACTTCGTTGCCCTTGCGCCAGAAGGTCTTGCTTGGCGTCAGCAGCAGGTTTTTCGCCAGTTGCTGGCTGATGGTCGAACCGCCGGCGACGAAACGCCCCTTTTTCTGATTCTTTTCGATGGCTTTCTGGATGCCATCCCAGTCGAAGCCTTCATGATCGACGAACTTGGCATCCTCGGCGGCGATGATCGCCCGCTTCAGATGAATCGAAATGCGCTCGTAAGGCACCCATTGCTGATTCAGTTGCGCCTGCGGATTCGTGGCCTGCAACTCGCTCAGGCGCAAATCCATGAAGCGCGTCGAACCCGGATTGACCTGGCCCCAGAACAGCACCCAGCCGAGCAACCAGAGGAACCACAGGAAACCCGCCGCGAACAGCAGCAGCGGCAAGCGCCGGAGCCAGCGGGCCAGCGCTTTCATTCCATTTTTAAATCAGCCGAGCACGCGAAGGCGAAGCGCAGACAGTGCGGTTGCACGGCAAGCGAAGCCGACAAAGTGACCGGTTGATTTGGAAATGGAATCACGAGGTCAACTGACGACGCAGTTCGGCCAACACCGGGGCGGTGTCCGGGCGTTTGCCGCGCCAGATGCGGAACGCCTCGGCGGCCTGTTCGACCAGCATGCCCAGACCGTCGGCGCGGCGCGCCGCCCCCTGTATCCGCGCCCAGTGCAGAAAAGGCGTTTCGCCCTTGCCGTACATCATGTCGTAGGCCAGCGCCCCGGCCGCGAACAAGTCTTCCGGCAAGGGCAGATTTTCCCCGGCCAGGCTGGCGGACGTGGCGTTGATGACCAGATCAAAGCATTTGCCGGTCAATTCAGCGAAATTACTCGTCGTTACCGGCGCGATGTCAGCAAACAGATCGGCCAGCGCCAGCGCCTTGTCGGCGCTCCGGTTGGCGATATGCAGGCTGGCCGGCTTTGCCGCCAACAGCGGCGCGATCGCCCCGCGCGCCGCGCCGCCGGCCCCGAGCAGCAGGATGCGTCGCCCGCTCAGGGGAAAACCGAGATTGCCGGCGATGTCCTGCACCAGCCCCACGCCGTCGGTGTTGTCGCCGCATATCTCGCCGTCGCTGAAAGTCAGCGTATTGACCGCGCCCGCCCGGGCGGCGCGCTCGGAGAGGCGGTTGCTCAGGCGGCAGGCCTCTTCCTTGAACGGCACCGTGACGTTGGCTCCACGTCCGCCTGCCGCGACGAATTCGGCAATGGCCCCGGCAAAGCCAGCGAGCGGCGCCAGCCGCGCCTCGTAGCGCAGATCCTCGCCGGTGGCAGCGGCAAAGGCGGCATGGATGGCCGGCGAACGGGAGTGTGCTATCGGGTTGCCGAAAACGGCGTAGAGGTCGGGGGCGGACATGGGGCGTGCTCGGTTCAGGGCGTCCGGCTGACTGGACGTGATGAAATATTCAGCGCGGCGCGGCGGCGGTACTCAGCGCGTCGCCCTGGGTGAAATGCCAGGTGCGGGCAAAGGAGAGAATCGTCGCGCCGTTGAGCGGCTCGCGCGGCACCGGCCCGAACGGCCCGGCCATGCGCAGGATGCGCAGAGCCGCCTGGTCGAGTATCTTGTGGCCAGAGGGATGGGAAATTTCGGCGTTGTAAATGCTGCCGTCCTCGGCGTTCAACTCGACGTAGATGACCACGGCCCCGTACAGCTTGCCGCGCGCTTCCTCCGGGTAGTTCAGGGTGCCGATGCGCTCGATTTTCTGTTTCCAGGCATCGAGGTAGGCCGCCAGCTTGTATTCCTCGGTACGCGCGCCGACGAACATCTTGCGCGGCCGCTTGTTGTATTCCTCGGTGTTTCTGTTGACTTCGGCTTCCAGGCGCATCATCGCCCGCGCCCTTTCGGCCAGATCAAGGCCGGAAACCGGGCTGGGCGGGGTGGCTTGCTCGTTGGCGGTGTGGCTGCTGACAACGGGTTTCGCGCTCCTGGCCTGGGTCAGCATGGCCTGCTGGGCGGCTTCCAGTTCCCGCACGCGGCGCTGCATCTGTTGCAGATCGTCGCCGGCGTTTTGCCGCGCGGCTGGCGGCAGCGGCGTCTTGGCCCGGCGCTTCTCGTCGGTGTTGCCGCCGCCGTCGAGGTTGGCCTGGGCCAGCGCCTGGGCGTCGGTCGGTTTGCGCGCCGACTTGCTATTGACCAGGATGATGTCGAGCGCTTTTTCGCGCACGGCCTGCGCGGCTTCGGGGAAAACAAAACTGATTCCCAACAGCGCTACGGCGTGGACGGCCAGCGAAACGCCAATCGCCGGCCACG
>Ga0209629_10001495_pt1 | contig 14911 bp, 7 predicted proteins | sample TergutCu122P5_FD_187286 | JGI IMG/M metagenome (GOLD analysis project Ga0209629, IMG submission 187286) | Cubitermes ugandensis P5 segment gut microbial communities from Kakamega Forest, Kenya - Cu122 P5 (SPAdes) (version 2) | ecosystem: Host-associated > Arthropoda: Insects > Digestive system >...
GGCGGAACCAGGGTGTTTCATTTTGTAAAACAGTTGAAGCTGAATCGGCACCGGAAGCCACACTTGCCGATAGAGGAGCAATTAAACTTGCACCTGCTAAGGAAAGTGTAGCTGTAGACGCCTGTTTTAAAAAATTCCTTCGGCTGTTTGAAGCATTATTTTTATTGATATCCATTGTATAAAAGATTTTGTTTGTATAAATGTTATGTATCATTGATAACCGGGATTTTGCGGGAAAATATTCAAAGTCTGTTTAAATTTAGAACAAAAACAATATAAAATATTGTAAATCAGTTGTTTAGTTAAATTATTTTTTGTACCTTTGTGATTACTAAACAATTACAAAGTATGTACAACAAAAAAGATTTAACTAACCTGACTGATAAACTTTGGCAAAATTCCGAATTTTTATTCGAATATCCAAATAGAAAACGGAAACATTCTCTGAAAGAGATATTAAGGGCGATAATTTATATCAATAAAACGGGCTGTCAGTGGCGAATGCTTCCGGATGAATTTCCCAAATGGCAACTGGTTTTATTACTATTCCTACACCACCTATGCTATCTACACCTACATATCCAACACCGCCATCCGTTCCTCCTACGCCTCCTGTATTATAATAGAAATAGGAGCCGAAAACGGTTATGACAAAGTATTAAAAAATTGACACAAATACTTATTGAAGGCGATAATCCACCCAAACTCATTCTGCTACACAGCGAATTGTGTGACCGTCTCTGCGAATGAAGCAGTTAACCTCCGCGTAAATGTCGCTAAAATTCAAGTTGAATGCACCCACCTTGTAGTCCTCGTTTGGTGAGCTGCTCCAATAATAACCATCGGAGCCTGATTCGAATAGTTCACCAAGCGCGCCGTAGCGGTAACCTGCTGCGGGCAGGAAAAGAGAATTATTCGTTTTCTTATCAACAAATTTTCTTCCATTAACCCCGTTTACCGTAGCCCATTCGTTACTCACTTGATTCGTATCAAGCAACTTATTAATTTCTTCTATAGAAGGTATACGCCATCCGGCAGGACTTGGATCATTGTGACTCCCCCATATCGCTTCCGATGGCATAGAAATATCCCAAATTGTCTCACCATTAGAGCTTTTTATTGGGTCGGAAGTTGTCCATGCAACCTTGCGACTCCATTGGTAAAACATACCGGCATTTTCAGGTTTATCAACGAAAACGCCCGGTAAGTCTACATTGCGAGTTGCCCATTTTACGCCATTTATTATTACACCTTCGTCCGTTGTAGCAGTTTGCGACGTGATATTCAACGAACAAACTGTCGCAGTTATTAATACTATTAGCAACTTTTTCATTTGCATTTTATGTGTTAATATTTGTTATTTTTTCATTAATGTCACATGGAATGTCCATGATCATCATTTTGTTCGATGATGTTTTGGCATCATAGACATTTCATGCTTACAAAAAAGTAAGTTAGTTATCTACGGCCTAATGATTGTGCCGTCGTATTTTCGAATCGTCCAGCCCGGCGCCCGGTTATTTATCGGGAACTTTGCAGCCTCTTTTTCGTTCACATCAACTCCAAGGCCCGGCGCTTCATTTACATACAGCATGCCATTTTTGGCTACCGGACAACCCGGGAATACTACTTTTTCATTCTCAGAGAAGTTGTATGCACCTTCCAGAACACCAAAATTCCATGTCGCAAGGCTAATATGACCATTTGCAGCATGTCCTACCGGTGATACATCACCAGGACCATGCCATGCAGTTCTGACATTAAACCATTCGCCAAGCCGAGCCACTTTCATGGCAGGCGTAATACCTCCAATTTGTGAAATATGGATTCTGATATAATTGAAATAATGATTGACCATAGGTTGAACAAACTCGTTGATGTTATTAAAAAGTTCTCCCATAGCAAAAGGAACGATGGTGCTTTCACGCAATTGTTTCCACCAGTGCGTATTTTCGGGTGATAACGGATCTTCGATGAAAAATGGCCTGTATCGCTCCAATTGCCTGCACAGATAAATTACGTCCATAGGTTGTAAACGTTCGTGTATGTCATGCAACAGTTCGACTTCTTCGCCGCATGCTTTACGTACCGCATCAAATATCTGGATCGTACCTCTTATGTAGGCTTGCTCGTCCATAAATTCATCTCTTTCCAAACCAAAACCTGCATCTCTGAATTCAGGACTTAGTCCGGTACTTGCACCGGTACCACCATAGCCGCCCATCTGGATTCTTATATTTTTAAATCCTTGATCCATAAATCGTTTTACGCTGTTAACCACATCTTCTACTGTCCTGCCGCTTGCGTGCGCATAGAGAGGAACTGCAAAACGGCATTTGCCGCCAAGAAGTTGGTAAACCGGCATACCGGCTCTTTTGCCTTTGATGTCCCATAAGGCCTGATCGAGGCCGCTGATAGTGTTATTCAACACAGGCCCATTTCTCCAGTAAGAACTGACATAAAATGCCTGCCACATATCTTCAATATTATCAACGTCGCGGCCCACACAAAAATCATTCATATATTGCTCTATGGCAGTAACAACCGGAAACGCTCGTTGTGTAAATGTTGCGCAACCAAGCCCATATAATCCCGGTTCGGTAGTTTCAACTTTTACTACAATAAGATTCGAACCGCCGGGACGGGTAGCAATTGCTTTACAGTTCCTGATTTTGACCGGAGCCATTGCTTTGGCATAGCTGGGCGCTTCGTAAGGAGTTGCAGCATTTAAGTCGGGTAATCCCATTAGACCTGCAACTGAGCCAAAAGCGACTGTCTTCATAAAATTCCTTCTGTTGGATGTAACATGTTCTTTATTCATATTTATGATTTTAAATATGTTTTTTATGCTTGTCGGTTTTGTTTTAATGGAGTCATCCATTGTAATTGTCTCTCATAATTATTCGGCAACTTATAGGTTCTGATGTGATTTGCTAATTTTTCGCCGATAATTTCAATTTTATTAATGTCAAATTGTCCCATTCCTGCCTCCGAACAGAATTTCAAATATCCTATATTAGCGGCATTTAGGCCCATCAATTCAACACCGACGCGATCAACCGACATCCAATCTAAGCCAGCAACACATACCCTGTGAGGAACCGGAGTCCCTTGAGTCGGACCATTACCTTCCATCCCTTCATAACCGTCAATAAATGCCAGGTCTGGACGGATATGGTACGCCATGAAGTATATGTTAAAGTTGATGGCTCTGGTTCCACTGCCATGCATAATTCGCTTTCCGGATGTAGAGTTCTGTACTCCATGATGCGTATATCCAGGGTCTTTGAGAGGAGCTCCCATTACTAAGTTTTTGAGACTCAGGGTGGCAATAACCGTGTTATGTGTTTTCAAACGGGAAGCCGACATTACAAAATTATTGCGATCGGTCAGAAGTGCAGAAACCCGGAGAGATTTTGGAATCATATCAGCTTCATCGGTCACAAATTTAACCTGAAAAGGTTGTTCATCCAAATCAAGTAGTTTTACCTTGTATTTTTCCGCAACCGGTATATAACCATAACATTCATAGGAAGAAATTGTTTGATTAAATGCCACCGACTCGCCAATAACCACATTCCCCAACTTGTTGATTGATTTATAAAACTCTAAGATGCCTTCAATCGTATCTATATGCGTAGCGCATAACGGAATGTCCGCTTCAACCAAATTGGGTTTGATAACGACACGTCTGTTTCCGATTGCCTGTGCAATCTCTTTTGCAAAAGGCTGTAAGGCATTGAATGCCATTTCAGCACGATTGGATCCGGTAACAAGAGATACCCGTGAATTCGTATCAACGGTTACCTTCGTCTGTTCGGCCAATAAGTTCATCGCATAGGAAGGCGTCGTTGCAGCAGCAATACCCCCAAATAACGATGCTCTGATAAAATCTCTTCGATGTAATTTGTTCATTGTGTAAATATTATAAAAAACTAATAATAATCTAAAACTAATCCGTAGTAAATCCTATGTGAAGTTGTGATGTTTAATTCTATCACCACGAAATTGTATTCATTTCAATTACAGAGTAGATAAGGATTAAAATCCCAAATGGCAAACTTCTGTCCGGAAACTTCTCTTTTGTTGTCAAACTTTACTTTATACTTTTTTGAACTGACGCATATTGATTCATATATCTCATTTTTTATCAAATAAAATCGTATGCCAACATCAACCATCGCGTAGAAGGATGCACCCATATTTCTTTCCATGTCCATAATATTTCCGTTGGCCAATACGGTTCATCTCCGAAGAAACGCGTTTTGACGCCAACCGGAAGTCCGCCAACCAGATTACCGCTGGAATAGGTAAACAATGCAGTAAACCGGTATCCCTCGCCGTACATCAAACTCTGGGCAAAAGGATTGACACCCAGATGCCAATCGAACGCATGATAAGCTATATGTAACAAATCTTTGTCCTGCAGATAATTTGCAACAACAGCCAATGCTTTGGCCTGAGTAAGCGTTGTCCCGCTATTTCCGCAGAAGCTTGCCCAAACAGGGAATCGTTTCATATAATAACGATCATTCAACTTGACGCCGTTTTTGATCTGCTTAATATCTTCTTCCGTCTGTGCTTTTGTAACATCATATATTCCAGCCGGAATCATATAATATGGGGCTGTGTAGGCGCTTATTTTTTTATAGTAATCGGCATACAGTTGCAACGCTCTCTTCCATTCGGTTGCTTCCGATGGAAAAAGTTGCGACAACTTGACCAATCCAACGACTACATCCTGCTCATGCGCTCTGTGAAAATAATGCAGTATGGATTCTTTCGCGGGATTTCGATAGAAAAATCCACTTAAAGGAACTTCTGATGTCACTTCTTGTTGTTGGCAACTGACTATATAATTAGCTTTTTCGATGGCTGCCTTTTTGTAGGATTCTTCCTTCGTAACCTCAAATAAGACTAAAGCGGCATTGAGGGCTGCGCCCGCTAATTCCACATTCATCCTTTGCTGTTCTATTTCGACACCAAATCGATAATCTTCAATCGCGCATCTTAAAGCCCAGTCAGCTAAAAACGGATTCCTGTCTTTCAGCGCAATAGCAGCATAGGCTTCAGTTGTGGCCGAAACAAGATTGGAGTGCGGATCATTGCGAGCCGTACTGTTATAGTCGTCATTCGTACCGATGATGCCGTCAGAAAACCCATCTCGAACACATGACACATTTCTGTATCCATTATCAAAACGGGTTCGTAACATCCAGGCTAATCCCCACTCGGCTTCTTCCAACAGACGGTCAGACAGGGAAACGTCGGTTTTCTTCACTTTCTCGGCAAGCATCATCATCGCGTATGCTGCTTCGGCGGTATTCACCAAAACCTGCGTCAAATCACCCGCATCGTGCCATCCACCGTGAATCGGCACCGACTTACCCTCATACTCACACAACCAATCCAAATGACATGCCTCATGGATACCCGGTACGGCGTATCCGCAGCGTTGCGTATAAAAAAGATTGATTGTCTTGATGATCGAACTTCTGAAAACATCCGAAAATGAGCCGATGGTAAATGGTTTTGTCTTCAGGTTGCCAACTTCTAATATGTACGTACCTTCCGCATTCACTTCGCTGAAATCCATCATCTGGAATGTGCCTGTCGGTGTGGTTTGGGAAGACACAACACCTTCTTTCACGGCTTTGCCCGAAACCTGATCTTTCAACACAAACCTTTGCCCGACATTTTCCGACGTGAAAGCTACTTTTGGCAGGTCTTTTGCATATCCTGCATGGTTATATGCTATCTGACCCGATTCGACATCCCAGCCAACAAAATGGTCGGCCTGAACTTTTTCCAGTGTAAGATCATCAATAAACATACGGGCTGTTTCTGACGCGCTACGTTCATGGCCTCGTACCATGCAATTGATTGATATTCCTGTAACTTTATCTCTTCCCAAATTGGGAATTTCCCAATATACCTTATTCCATTTTTGGTTTTCAATGACCGGATAACTTGAACCGGTAGGAGCATACGACCAGGGCACTTTTTCTTCACCATCGTTTTGGAAAGTCAGCCAAATATGTATTACTTTCCAACCAGGCATATCGGGATATATCTGGAATGTGATCCGGTTGTAGTCGGTCCAATCCTCACCATCCACTTTAAAGAAAGCGCCCGAATATCCCCAAGCACGCCCGCCTTGCGGCACAGGCTCTGTACCTCTCGTGGGCGATTCGATCAAGAGAGCGTATTTCCCTTTATACGGTCTCTTATCCGATAAAGTCAGTTTTCCATAGCGACCTTTATATTCCCATGACCCCATCGTTTCCATATCCGATAACAGTTTGGATTTCAGCACTTTTTTTTGCGTCCAGACATATTCCAGCGAGTTTTCATAGATCGCTTTCATCGGCATATACGGAATATCTCTACACTCCTCTACAACTTTTTGTTGACATGAATACATCATTATTATAATAAATGCCAGCCCTAAGCACCTGGCATTTATTATTTTTTTATTTCTATATCTCATTTTTTATCAAATAAAATCGTATGCCAACATCAGCCATCGTGTAGAAGGGTGAACCCATATTTCTTTCCAGGTCCAACAGATTTCTGTTGGCCAATACGGTGCATCGCCGAAGAAATGAGTTTGTACGCCAACCGTAAGGCCGCCAACCAGATTGCCGCTGGAATAGGTAAACTGTGGCGCAAACCGGTATCCTTCGCCGTACATCAGACTTTGGGCAAATGGATTGATGCCAAGATGCCAGTCGAATGCATGATATGCAATATTCAACAAATCTTTATCATTCAGGAAATTTGCAACAACAGCCAATCCTTTGGCTTGCGTGAGTGTAGTACCACTATTACCGCGGTATTCCTTCCAGACAGGGAATCGTTTCATATAATAATTTTCATTCAGTTTGACGCCATTCCTGATTTGTGTAGCATCTTCTTCATTCTTCGCTTTTGTAACATCATATATACCAGCCGGTATCATATAATAAGGAGCAGTATAGGCGCATATCTTTTTATAATAGTCGGCATACAATTGAAGCGCTTTCTTCCATTCAGCAGCTTCCGATGGGAAAAGTTGTGACAGTTTGACCAAGCCCACAACGACATCCTGCTCGTGCGCTCTGTGACTGTAATGAAGAATGCTTTCCTTTGCAGGTGTACTATAGAAAAAGCCTTTCAGTGGAATACCTGGAGCGTCATCTTGTTGTTGACAACTGAGTATAAAACTGGCATGTTCGATAGCCGCCTTTTTGTAGGCTGCATCTTTGGTAACCTCAAATAAGACTAAAGCTGCATTGAGCGCTGCGCCTGCCAAGTCTGCACTCATACTTGTCCTTCTGTCAGGATCTATTTCGACACCATATCCATAATCTTCAATCGCGCATTTCAAAGCCCAGGCTGCTAAAAAAGGATTCCTGTCTTTGAGTGCAATGGCTGCATACGCTTCGGTAGTAGCCGACATAAGATTTGCTTGTGGTGAGTTAGTGGCAGTACTGTTAAAGTCATCATTTGTTCCGATAATGCCGTCGGAATATCCATCTCTTGTACACCATACATTCCTGTATCCTTTATCAAAACGCGTTCGCAACATCCAGGCTAACCCCCATTCGGCTTCTTCCAACAAGCGATCGGCCAAAGAAGGGTCGGTTTTCTTGATTTTTTCGGCAAGCATCATCATCGAATAGGCTGCTTCTGCGGTATTCACCAACCCTTGTGATAAATCGCCTGCATCGTGCCATCCACCGTGAATCGGCACCGACTTGCCCTCGTACGTACACATCCAGTCTAAATGACAGGCATCATGTACGCCGGGTACGGCAAATCCACAACGTTGCGAGTAGAAATGATTGATTGTCTTGATGATTGAACTTCGGAAAACATCCGAGAACGCACCGATTGTAAACGGTTTTGTTTTCAATTTGCCTACTTCCAAGACGTATGTTCCATTCGTATTCACTTCGCTGAAATCCATCATCTGGAACGTGCCGGTTGGAGTCGTTTGAGAAGAGACAACGCCTTCTTTCACGGTTTTGCCCGATGCTTGATCCTTCAATACAAACTTCTGTCCTGCATTTTCTGACGTAAAAGCCACTTTAGGTCTCCCTTGCGCGTATCCTGCGTGGTTATATGCGATCTGACCCTGTTCTACATCCCAGCCTTCAAAATGGTCGGCTTGAACATTTTCCAGCACTAAATCATCAATAAAGAAACGACCTGTGTCCGAAGCGCTACGTTCATGACCTCTTACAAGGTGTTGAATTGAAAATCCCGTCACCTTATCTCTTCCCAGGTTAGCAATTTCCCAATATACTTTATTCCACTTATTAGGTTCGAGTACGGGATGGCTTTGACCAATGGGAGCATACGACCATGGCACTTTTTCTTCTCCATCGTTATGGAAGTCCAAAAATATAGGTACGACTTTCCATCCGGGCATATCGGGATATATCCAGAATGAGATTCGGGTAAAGCCGGTCCAATCCTCATTATCTACTTTAAAGAAAGCGCTCGAAGAGCCCCACGACCGCCCGCTGCGGGGAACAGGCTCGGTACTTCTTGTAGGCGTTTCCAACAAAAGGGAATATTTCCCTTTATACGGCCTTTCATCCGATAAGGTCAGGCTTCCAAAGTTGCCTTTGTGTTCCCAAGCCCCCATCGTTTCCATATCCGACAACAGTCTTGAATTCAGCACTTTTTTTTGTTGCCAGACATATTCAAGCGAGTTTTCACGAATCGCTTTCATCGGCATATACGGAATATCGCCGCATTCAACCACTAACTTTGATTTAAAAGAAAGAAAAACGGCAACAATGATTGCCAAACATAAATAATTTATAACTCTTTTCATATATTTCAAAAAATAATTCATATTAATAAAATAGAGGTGGAATTATTGACATTCCACCTCTGTGTATATTTCATTCATTGTGGTACATTAAAATTGATTACCGTATATGGAGCATAATTCATTCTTATGGTACCTACCCCTGAAAAACTTGCCAAAGCGCCAACTCTGAAATAGTAATTTCTCTTATACTTGAAATAACCTTTATTTGAATTCAAATCAATACTTAACGAATATGTTGCAGATTCATCAATTGCGATGGTTGGAGTGAAGGTTTGTTTGAAACTTGTCCCTGATAGAGGAAATCCAGTATATGGTTCACCTGCGTACATATCTGTAGATAAATATATTTGTATCTTGCTAAGTCTGACTTCCGGTTTTCCGGCTTGCAAATTAAAAGTTGCAACAATTTGATTTCCTTGTTGACTAATATTCACGTTCTTCACACGAATATAAGGCGTAACTTGAAAATCCTTGACGTTATCTCCTTTTTTGACCTCAAATTTTTCTATTACAAACGGATAGAAGTTACAATCACTAAATTCAAGCCTATACAGACCGGCAAACATCAACTTATCCTGATATTCGCCATTTTCCATTACAGTCCTTGTAAGAATACCACCTTCGGCCCATCCAAGTTCTTTAAACTTCAGTGTTGAACCGTCTTGAATAGTGGTTTGCACAGATTCGCCTGTAAGGGCATCTTTTATAACTCCTTTAAGTGTGGCATTAGGTCCATCGTAATTATCAATACTAAACATATCGCAACCCGAAATGGAAATAATTACGAAAAGGATCAAAAATATTTTTTTAATATCTAACTTTATCATAACAATTTATTTTTAAATGATTAATGACCAGGATTTTGAATACATTGATTTATATCAATTCCAGGAATACTTTGATAATAATCAACTACTTGAAATGTTTTTGGAAGTCTTATATCGTGAAAATTATATATTCGCAGGAAAACATATTTTGGTACAGGTTCACGCAGGTCTATCGTTTGTACCAAAGATTGTCTTCTGTAATTATTAAACAATGTATGATATTCACGGCGTCTTATCAAATCCCAAAATCGATGATTTTCAGCAAATAGTTCAACACGGCGTTCTTTCTGAACAAGATCAACGGTTAGTGGTATTTGATCTGTATGTCCGGCACGTCTACGTATTGCATTGAGATAACCTGTTGCATCTGTTGCATCACCCTGCCCGCTCTCAATAACGGCTTCAGCATAATTTAAGTAGATTTCAGCTAAACGAAAATCAAGCCACGGTGTGGTACAAGAAACGTTACTACTGGTAGTAGTTGTTTTATCTTCGCCCATATATTTTCTTATTGAGAAACCCGTACTGGTATATTGAGCATCCCACATATTTTGCATGGGACCATCAAAGCCTGAATATTGAGTATTACTTTCTCCCCCAAACAAATAGTACATCTTACCATCTTTACCTTCTTCATTCGTTCTCACATAGATATCAAAAACTCCGTTTTTCCTGATCATTGCGCCTTGCATAATTATGGTTGTGCCTTTATATTGGCTGTTTGGCACAATGACACTGGCAAGTAGCCGGGCGTCCTTATTTTTGAAAGCATCATACGGATTGTCATACTTAACGAAAGGGATAGAGATTACTTGGTCTGAAGAAGGCGTATTTGTATTGATAAATTGATTCTCAATACCATCTGTGCGCGTCACGATAGGTGCACTTTTACCTGTTCCATCATCGGTATAATCTTCGTACAAATCAACAATATCCAATGTAACAGAAAAGCGGCCAGTTCTAATAGCTCCGAGAGTTACTTGAAACGGAGTATTAAATTGATCCCATCCATGTCCCTGCTTGGCGTTTGTAGTACCATTCACATAAGTTCTTCCAAATATAACTTCTACACCACAATCCTGTCCATTCATAAACAAATTCTGGTAGTTTACTGCTGCTTCCTGAGGATTTGCCGGCTCCGGCTTATAAAGGCTATAATGTCCTCCGTCAATGATTGCTTTTGAAGCGTTTAAACATTCGCCATAAAAATAATTCGCTTCTGAAGCATCTATTCCAACTAATTTCAGATTGACTGCCTCACTCGCAGGGAAATTCACTCTGTTTCCAAACTTTGCAATCGATGCAGCATAAAGAGCAGCTCTTGATTTTAAAGCATATGCTGCCCATTTAGAAGCACGCCACATAGGATTACCATCTTTCATATCTTCGGGTAATGGTAAGTATTTCGCGGCATTATCGCAACATTTCAAAATAAACTTCCATGTATCAGATTCGGTACTTCTTGGTATTATCAGCGGTTTTGGATCTCCGGTGTAATCATCATCTTGGAGCCAGTCAATAATAGGTACACCTCCAAAACGTTTGACCATAGCAAAATAAAGATAAGCCCTGACAAATTGAGCTTCACTCCATAATCTGTTATATGAATCCTCACTGATGGAGCCTTTAGTTTTTGCTTTTTCAATCGCTTTTAGGAAAATATTAACCTCCCTGTTTCTTGCCCAGCCGTTAATGTTTCCATTATCATTTGTACTACTCCACATATTGTATTGTCCAGGCCCTATGCTATTAGACCCTCCACCTCCTATACTTTCATCTGTCCACATTGAAGGCCAATAGAATGTGTTGTCACCCTGTCCTCTCATATTAAAACCATACGGAGACAATCCATCCGGATGATATTCGAAATCTTCCATAGGTATTGCGGAGTACAAATTAGCAACAAGTACTTGTAGTCCTGATTCACTTGCTGTCAGGAGGTCTTCGTTTACTTTGGTAAATTGTTCAACTTCCAAATAGGAATCACAACCATTACCAATTGTTAATAAAAGTATTGACACTATTACTAACTTACATTGTTTTATCTTATTTCTAATCATAATTATTTGTATCTAAAAAGTTATGTTTACTCCAAAATTTAGCGCTTTCATGGTTGGGTAACTCAAGCCAACTTGCCATTCACCCTCCGACCTTTCAGGGTCATATGCTCTCGCCAATTTATTAGCGAATGTCACCAAATTAGACCCATTCACATAAATGCGAATGTTGTCCATTTCTATTCGTTTTGATATGTTTTTAGGAATAGTATAACCAATCTCAATATTCTTTAGGCGTAAATGATCACCTTTAGGTCTATAAAGATTGAACGAGTTTTTATCTGTTACACCTGTATTGGAAGTTCGTAATGTAGCATAAGTTCCTATTATCCACTCAGTATTTGGATCCCAACGATCAGCTTCAGGATCAACCGGCCGTGAACGATCTGCATATATTGTGGGTGTTGACGGAAAAGCTCCATATCCCCATACATCACCTGGAGCAATATTTAAATTATATCCTGCCATTCCGGTAAAAAGCAAGTTCAAATCCCATGATTTGTAACTTGCATCGATGGGGAATCCGAATTGAAGTGGAGGGTTGACATAGTTATAATTAGATCCATCTGCTGATGTCATTCCAGAAGTATATCCTGCGGTACCGCCAGCCCAGATCGTATACAACTGATCTTCTCCACTGATCTTACCATCGCCGTTAACATCTTCAAAGATGAAACTACCTGGCAGCATCATCTTATTACCGTTTGCGCCTCCATGTAAAGGGGCAGTTTCAAGTTGTTGCAATGAAGTATATTGGCCAATCTTTTGATAAGCCAGCACTCGTCCTGTATAACGGTTTTCGTTTGAATTTCTCCATTGATCCCACTGACTTGTGAAAGGCGTTCTTTCTTCATGCAAGCGTTTGGTACGCGCAAACGTAATATTTGCACCGACTGAAAAATGAAAATCCCCGATTTTGTCTCTATATTTCAAAGACAGTTCCATTCCGATGTTCATGTCGGAATTGAGATTAGCGTCTGGGAAAGAAGCTCCGAACGTATTAGGTACCTTGGATACCGTGCTAGTTAGTAGCCCTGTGTTATAACGTTGAAAAAATTCAAATGTAGTGCTGAGTTTGTTTCTCAAGAAATCAACATCTACTGCTGCATTGTAAAATTTAGCAGTTACCCATGTCAACCTATCATTGACAACACCCGGAGGTCGCATGCCTACAACATATTGATTATCCTTTAAAATATAATTCCTGTTGACGTCAGATGTATAAGCTGAAATATACTGAAAAGCAGAACCTTGATCTCGTCCGCTTTCTCCATACGAAGCCCTCAGTTTTAAGTTATTGATAAAAGATACATTGTCTTTGAAGAAAGCTTCTTCAGAAATACGCCATGCAACACTTACAGACGGAAACCATACCCATCTTTTACTGGGAGCATACCGATAACTTCCATCGCGTCTTATCATTCCTTCTAACAAATATTTACCTTGGAAATCATAATTCAAGCGACCTATAAAAGCAGCATATGTCCTAAATTCACGCTTACCCGAGTTAGTTTGTGTTGCAGGAGTACCCTGATCCAGTACGTCATAGGTGTAAATTGCCGAATATTGACGACCTCCTGTTAGATCATCAATACGTTCCCACGACGCTTCTGCTGCGCCCATAAGAGCAAGAGAATGTCCTCCGTATTTGAACGAATAATTGGCTTGTAATTTCGTATATCCCTTATCGTAAAGATTAATTGTATTTGAATAACTATCAGTTCCGTTTTTTGACATAAAAACATCGTTTAGATAACCATACATATCGTAAGCCCTGTTCAATGACGAATTATTTCTGTTGTTATTATCATATGCACCTAATAGATTAACACTTAAACCGGGTAACAATGGAGTTGTATAGGTAAAATCAATTTGTATATTAAATGTGGTATTACGATTACGTCTGTATCCTCCCCTCTCCGTAAAAGTATATTCTGGGTTTCTGCTTTCCGGTGGGATATTGGTGAAATGTCCGGATTGCGTATAGGGACCTATATTGCGAGCGTTGGTCATTAACATCTTATACATTATGAAACTTGAAAATCCGAGATTTGTAGCCTGTCTTTCATCTAAACGTCCTGACATCTGCACATTCATTTTTAGGTTATCAGACAGTGCAGCTGTAATATTGCTCCTGAATGTATATCTTTGATACTTTAAGATATCGGTTTTTAACATTCCTTTATCATTATTAAAACCCAGACTTGTGAAAAAACTTAACTTGTCTGTTCCTCCTCTGGCAGAAAGGGTATGATTGTTCGAGGGTGGGGTCCAATTATAAACATACATGTCTATCCAGTCCCAATCAGTATAGCCGAATTCATTATTTGCTTTATACTTTGAAAGCGTAGCATCATCGTATATAGGTTGAAGTCCTTGGTTTCTAGCCATTTCATTCGAAATTAAAGCATGTTCATAAGCACTCATTGTCTCGCCCAATGCGGTCGCTTGTTTAGTACTCACCATTCCAGAATACGAAAAACGAACCTTATTGGTATTTCCTTTCTTGGTGGTCACTATTATTACTCCATTTGCGGCGTTCATTCCATAAATAGCCGCTGATGCGTCCTTTAGAAGTGATATGCTTTCGATATCTTCAGAGTTTAATTGCGCCAATTCAGCAGTCCCATCACGAGTACGGACTACTCCATCAATAACAATGACCGGAGTCCCAAAACCACGTATACTTAATGACATTACAAAATCCCCGGGTTCACCAGAATTTGGTCGATAAAGTAATCCAGGTAATTTTCCTTGCATGTTATTGACCAAATTGTCTGATTTTGTGGAGGTAATCATCTCTGATGCGATAGATGCGATAGCTCCTGTCAACGTTTCTTTTCGTTGTGTCCCATATCCAACTACAACAACCTCTTCCAACGCTTCAACATCTTCCTGTAGTGTAATGGCCAATTGCGTTTGATTCCCTACACTTACCTCCGTTGGTTTATATCCAATAAATGAAACCTGTAAAACGGCATTTGCGGGCACATTTGTAATCGTAAACTGACCGTCTACATTCGTAATAGTGCCATTGGTTGTTCCCTTCACCACAACATTGGCGCCGATCACAGGGCCTGAGGCGTCGCGAACCACACCGGTAACAGTCCGGCCTTGCTGTTGAGACACTGACGACACAACCGGCGTCTTTGATTTCGCTTTGCTGATCAGTACATACCGGTCATTGATTTCGTATTCAT
>Ga0209629_10001497_pt1 | contig 14893 bp, 12 predicted proteins | sample TergutCu122P5_FD_187286 | JGI IMG/M metagenome (GOLD analysis project Ga0209629, IMG submission 187286) | Cubitermes ugandensis P5 segment gut microbial communities from Kakamega Forest, Kenya - Cu122 P5 (SPAdes) (version 2) | ecosystem: Host-associated > Arthropoda: Insects > Digestive system...
AACCAAAACAGTCGATAAAGGTGATAATAAATCTCCGAGCAGCGTGGCCCATAAAGTGCTAATTATCGGCGACAGCCATATGAGGAACTGTGCAACAAATGTTAAATCTACTATAAAAAACAATTTTGCAGTTCAAGGTGTTGTGAAACCAGGTGCCATGGCCAATATACTAGTCAACGCTGCGAAAAACGAAGTCAAACGCCTATCTAAGAAAGATTTTGTAGTTATTTGCAGAGGTGCAAATGATATAGGAAAAAACAACTCCGCAATGGCCCTTCAGCAGATTATGGACTTTGTTGCAACCAATACTCACACTAATATTGCTGTAATAACTACACCCCCAAGACATAATCTGATGCCGTCCTCATGCATAAACAGTGCAGTCACTACATTTAATAGGAAATTAAAGAAACTGATAAAAGCACATCACCATGCATCCTTACTAGAAATAGTGACCAACAGGGACCTTTACACCAACCATGGCCTACACCTGAATGGTCAGGGCAAGGAGAGGCTTGCAAACCAGATTCTCTCTCTCATACTTTCAGTCCTGGAACAAGGCATATGATACCATAAATAGGGCCGAGCTGGTGGAAATAATGAGAGTTTGGAATACTAATGAAGTTTGTACGATTGGACAAAATGACCTTAGCAAACAAATAGTAAGGTGAAGATTCAAGGAAAGCTGTCACCTTGTTTTGAAACGACGATTGGATTGCGACAAGGAGATTCATTATCCACCCGCTTATTTAACTTACGTACGGAAAAGATAATAAGAAACGTTAGAATCAACCCAGGTGGAACAATTTTTAATAGAACAAGGCAATGCCTTGCATATGCAGATAATGTAGTGATTCTGGGGAGATCAGAAGGATATATAAAGGGAATATTAGAAGAGATGGCAGCAATAACCCATCAAATAGGTCTTCAGATGAATGACACCCAAACAAAATATATGATAAACAGACATGATGGAAATAAAGTAAAGGCAATTGAGTTGATGGGAAAGAAATACGAAAAAGTAGAATCTTTTAAATATCTGGGATCAGTGATGACAAGTCTTAATGACATAGAAACTGAGGTCAAAAGTAAAACTGCTGTTGGTAATAAATGCTATTATGCATTAGGACCAATATTAAAGAGAAGATCTATATCCCAGTCAATTAAAATTTGTCTTTATAAAATGATTATAAGACCAACTGTGATATATGGAGCAGAGACATGGACTCTGACAAGTAAAATTGAAAAAATGTTAATGACATGGGAGAGAAAGATATTGAGGAAAATACATGGACCAACAAAGGAGAATGGACAGTGCAGAATTAAAACTAACGCAGAATTGATAACCAAATATAAATCCCAAGATATTGTGACTGTAATAAAGATTCGAAGATTGGAATGGCTTGGGCATGTTATTAGAATGAACGAGACCAGGTCTGTAAAGATCTTTGAATGAAAATTAGAAGGAAGAAGAGGTAGAGGACGACCCAGACTCAGGTGGAGAAACGATGTGGAAGACAATTTAAGGAAACTCAGTGTGAAACGATGGAGAATGAAAGCATTGGATAGAGAGGAATGGGCATCAATTATAAGGGAAGCCAAGACCAAACTGAAAGGGCCGTAGCGCTATAGGAAGAAGAAGAAGAGGAAATTTATTAATGTTAAACTATGACAAAACATATTTTTTGCAATTCCTAACTAAAACTGATAATGAAATTAATATGCAAGTATCGTTTGGTAACAGAAAAATTTACTGCTCAAAGTTCAAAATTTTTGGGACTATCAACACAACCTTGACTTGGAAGCATCATATTGGTGAACTAACATCTGGACTGAATAAGGCTTGTTATGCCATCAGATCAATTAAGCCATTTATGTCCCTAGATGTACTGAGAAGTACATATTTTTTGTATGTTCACTCAGTTATATCTTATGGAAATATATTTTGGGGGAATTCATCTCATAGTGAAGAAATATTTAAAATTCGGAAAAGAATAAATGTGAATTCAAGAAAGAATGCCTCTTGTCAGCAACTATTCAAGGACTTAAATATCCTTCCAATTTAATCCCAATATATATTCTCAATACTTTTGTTACTAAAAATAAAGACCAATTTCTGTCTAACTCACAAGTACATAAAATCAATACAAGGCAAACTTCTGATCTGTACATACCTACAGCAAACTTGGAAATATACCAAAAAGGTGTTTATTACTCAGGAATTAAGATCTACAATCATATATCAACAACCATTAAAGATTTAGCTGGTGATAAGAATAAATTCAAACTAGCTCTAAAAAGATATCTCTTACACAAGTCCTTTTATAGTCCGGAGGAATATTTTAATACATAATTAACTATGATATTAATTTTATTCATATTATTACTTACGTTTATTCTAATCATAGTACTTATAATTGTTAACGTAGCTATCCTATGACACTACAATAAGGCACAACTTATGCTGAATGTACAGTACACTTGCTTTATTTATTATGCTAAATGTACACATGACTAGTTCCACATCCGTATAAGATCAATGGAGTGTGAAATAAATGAAATGAAATGGATGGTTTACAAACCCTCTGATGTTTCAGGTGTGCTAATACATGTTTTATCTTATCTGTGTTTTACAAACCCTTGTTACTTCTTTGGAGAATGCAGAGGCCTTTTTTTTAATCATAAATTGCAGTATTTGTTTCCAGTAATGGCCAAAGATTGAAGTTTGTCATGAGGGTACAAGAGTGGTTGACACCACAGTAGGGTCACCCAGTATGAGAAAAAGACTGCGAATGGGGCAGCACATTCCTCCAAAATGATGGTACCAACCTCGTGAATTTAATGCTGTCACATCCCATGTAGCAGCGACATTAACAGTCGCTCATGTGAAAGTGCCCAATGTAACAAACGTTTACACTATTTATATTCGTGGGAGAATATGGGACTGTGCTATTTTATTTTTGTATCTCTCTCTAAAAGAGAAAAAATCATGAAACGCGTGCTGCTGACTTTTGGACACAAGTCTGCCATCTCTGTACAAGAAAGACGAGATTCTATCCGTTAAAGTTACACATAACAATTACCGTTAATATTAACCTTCTATTCTAAACTGAAACCAAACTAGTGAGCTGTCCAGGTGCGAGAAAATACGAAACTGGTAAAAAATCTCTTGAAAAATGTGTGGTACAGACAATCATATGTGGTGTAACTGGTTTCCACAACCTTAGAATTTAGCGCCTACAGCTCTCTCAATTTGAACTGCTTTCTCTTTACGAATTTATTCTGTGTTATTACCTTACTACATGCTTAGGAAATCTATGGAAGCTTAAACATCTGCCTCGACATGCTCTTGAAGAACAATGAGGTACAGAACAGTATTCCTTAGACAAGGATGGTCATTTTTCCGAAAATGCCATCTTGTGGTGCACTTCTAACATAAAATATAGATATCCTGGATTGTTTAGTGTATTATGGTTTCACCAGAGCGCACACACATCACGTTCAAAATCGTGACAAAGGGTAGTAATGCGAATGATCTTCCTTGCGGTTGTCAGAATTACACTATGCTTTTACATATCAGAACACGATATTTCGGAGTATCTCTCGCACAGTCGATCACACAAGCAGAAAACGCCATTTACTTCGTGAACACCTACGTCGCATATGTTGAAGTCACTTCCTTGCAGTGCTTACCACAATCTTTATAGGTTGACATAAACGTGGCTTTGTGTTATCTTGTGTCTGCGAATGGAGTAAACATAAAACATAAAACCACAAAAAGTAACTGCATATGTTGCACATTTTACCTGAAACATATTTATAATGGAAATACATCAAGATACGAATTTTGTGCATAATTGAGAGACGGTACTATTGACCTCTACTTAAAAGTACGTGCACTACATAAACTGGCAGACGTAATCATGCTATACTAGATGATCTGTGTAATCATGTCACTATTGGTCACAGATTATATCTATTGGTCGTAATTTTTTTTTTTTGCACAGACCTCACCCATCTGCTACCATTAGTTTCTTATCCGTGATCACCCGTATCGAAATTGGTCTGTGACGAATGATCGAGCGAGTGACCCATTTCAATTTCGAGACCATTGCGACCAACTGCACCAACAGAGACAACACAAATAGTGATCGAGAGCAATAGTGGAATTTACAGAGTTCCATTTTACAGAAAATGTGATAACGTTTCATACTTTCAAGCGTCGTATCACTGTAAGAAGAGATTTATATATTTACACGCACATCAATGGAAACATCTAATGACAATTCTAATCTTTACTGACCTGATAATTGCTGACGGTGAAAGCATCTAGCGGTAGAATTTGGAAGCATATTTGCTTCCTGTTGGTCGAAGGTCAGTGGCACGATCGGTAGATAATTTGAAATGGATATTAATCGTAATATTTATACGGATTATGGCAATGACTATGGGTGAGTTTTGAAGAATTCGTATACTCGCACATGTTCTTTGTGCAGGGGAAGTCGGATATGGCAGGTGAGTGTCTTATTTATGGTTATTGCACATTGATTCTAAAAACCGTAAATCACTTCAAAACGCTTCAAAATTGCACATCCTTCACGACTTTTGTTCACTTTTGTACAAACGTATAATGTTTTAACGCTTTTGTAGTTAATCGTTATCACTGAAGTTATTTACTGTTGTGTAGTGCTGTGAATATTAACCAGTGACTCCTGTACGTTTCATTTTGACACCTTGTTACGATGTTGACGCTTGTCATTGTTAGTAAACAGCCTACTTGCAAGTGATTGGGCATGAAAGTGTGTTGGAAGGAAGGGGGGCGTACCCTAATTCCTGGATACTTTCGATGATCGTTTGCAATACAGGTGCGATTCCGTTTATTAAGTGATATAACGGGTGTTCATTTAGGAAATTACGCGGAAATTTGTTTCTAATCCTAAAGACGAAAATGTTATGGAGTGTGTTTTTGTAAATATCTGTTGTCGCTAACAAATCTTTTTACGCTGTTCTATGTGGTCTTTGATGACAGTTATTGCCGAACTTTTAAGGAATATTATTAACAAAATACAAGTCATGCCTAGCAATTTCCGAGTAAACATTGCATATTAAAGCATTTGTGTGTTACTTGTAACTGACGGTTTATTGATTGCATCATTTTGTCAATTTATTCATATGCCTGTAATATGCATTTTTTAAACTGTTCTGAATCTTTTTCTATTTAATTGTTGTATTTAAACACAGAAGCAAGCAAATTTACTTGCTGTTTCAGTGAAATGCTGGATTTTTACCTTGGGCTTCTCTTTCATTTCAGCATAATATTGCTTTCTGTGCCATTTTCCCGGTAGTATGTAACTGAGAGATAAAGTTGCAGTACTGCTTTTTCAGTATGGATGACAGAAATGGGGAGTGGTTTGGTCATCATGAAGATTTATATTTTGAAGGGCCAATAAACGCATCTGTTTCAGAACACGAGTGTTTGAAAGATTTTCTGCTAGAGCCAAGACATTCTATGAGAAACATGCCTTGCAGTACAGATAGTGACAGAGCAGACAAGATACTCAATGTTGGCATGCAAACTGTGGTGACTGGAGAGGAAGATCTGTTTGATAGCTGCACAGACACTGTTAATTTTTGTGGTGAGAGGACAGAAGAATCTGAAATTCCTTCAGATTGTGTGGGATTAATTAATTCTCAAAACTCATGCTCAAGCACTGCAGAAACTACAAATTCTGAAAATGACAGGAATGGGAGTTATCGATGTCCATCGCTTAAGAAGGAGGAGTCAGCAGATTGTAGTGAATCTCTGAAAGGTGGTGAAGTGAAGGACAGTGAGAATAATCAATGCAAGGAAGAGGCAGAGCCAGAAAATTCATCAAATCTTTCTTTGGTGGTAACAAAGGATACTGATAGTGACAGAACGAGTACAAAGTGTGGAGATAATCAGATACGTGTTAGTAAGGAATTGTCTGTTGTGTCAAATCCACCCAGCATACACAAGTCGTTGCAGCCTGAAAGTGTAGGCCAGGAAGAATTAGGCAGTGCACAATCATCTGAAAGGTCTGTTACACCAAGAGGAAGGAATATTGCCATACAAGGTCACAAAGGGAAGGGAGTTGAGGTGATGGTGAGGGGTCGTACTCTGGGCCCAGCCAAAAAGAAGAAACACTCTGTTACATATCAGAGCCAGATATCACCTGACCAGAATGGGATTAAGATTCGAATAAAGAAATCTTCATCATCACCTGCTGCGGTTCGACCTTCTAGGCGAAGAGAACATGGAAAGAAACAAAAGAGCAAGAAGGGTTCAAATACTGAAGTTAAATTTAACATTGGTTCAAATAAACGAGTGAAGTGCAAGGATTCAGGCGTAAGTGTGCATTCAGAAGGTGATGAGTCTGGGGAGCAGAGTGACTGGGGTCTCCGACTGCCAACAGCTGTACTTCATAATATTTTCTACATGGTCACTCAAGATGAAGGATGTCTGCCTTTCCTTGTCAGGTTGTATTCCGGTTAATACCAAGTAGAATATGTAACATGCATGCAATTTTCTTAACTTTTGGAAGTAAAGTAGTTATGAAGTTTAACCCTTTGTTGACACCATTATAAAATAAACCACAGCCAACCTCCTTGTAATGTTGAATAAAATTATGAGATGTAAGCATGCAATCTAAAATTGAAAGCAGTTTGGTGGCACATGCTGTGTAGTATGACACCTTGTAGTGACATAATGCAGTGAGGTCTTGGTGTCAAAGATTGTGGTCTCTTTGTCAGCTAGATACATTCTGTAGTTTATCTCTGAATATTAGGGCTGTGTAGGAAGTGCTGTTGGGCACTTGGTGGCTAGTTTCCGACATTTTGAAAGCATGTGGAACAACTCATCCGGTGACACAGTGTTAGATGCCAGAAGACGTGCATCTTCAGCAACAGTGCTGTCAGACCCTCAAAATTTACACAACTTGAATCTCTTGGCCACCATTCAGAAATGTGGACTAATGTTCCACTTTCTCATATTAATGTTACAATGGGTACTGGGTCTTCCTGGGGATAACATGGCCAGGGTGTGGTGGTGACCACCGACTCCCTTCTAGTTCCGAGGTTTTGAATGGTTAGTAGCCATACAACCTTTCCACTGTGCCTGCTTAGGAATGTCATGGGTGATCTTTACCTAGTAGCGTATTGTACGTTAAATTTTGGCAGCTCTTATGTATTCTTTATCAGAATATAGGCTGCTTTAGTTTTCTTCTTCCACTGTCATATTGTGTAGATTACTTGGCAAAGTTTTACTGTGTTTTTCATTAGATGTTGTTGCTGTTGTGCCCCGTAACTAAAAGTACTGTTTTGTGTTGCTATTAAAATAAACTTTTGTGAATTTTAAGGTTACTTTCTGTTCGTATGAAGGTTGGTACAAAAGGAATGCCTCCTGTTTTTTTCTTTTAAATGTGACGCTTGGTAGAGTTTCTTCCTTTACTCACCAGACAGTATCACTGTCCAGCTCCACCAGGATCATTGGTGCTCAAGTCAGTCACATGCTTTCAACATTGTAGCAGTGCATATTGACACATCTGGTGGACATACATACTAGACCAAGAATGTAATTGAATTTCTTGCTGCGGAAGGCTGCAGTCTGTTAGAGATTCATGGATGTCTGAGAAGCGTGAATGTGAGGATGCCATAGATGTTAACTCAGTTAGCTGCTGGATCCATCATCGGTGAAAAGGACATTGGTGACAGGCCCTGCAGCTGCGGACCAGCCACAGCAGCAACTTCTGAGACAGTGAAGGAATCTTGTTAGTGTAATTGTTGCAGAGAGATGCTACAGTCAATTCCGAGTGATATGTGCAGACATTAAATGAGTTGAAACAATGCATTAAAGGGGTTTGTCCTAACAGGAAGATGAGTCAAGTCCTTCTCCTGCATGACAGTGCCTGACTGCACACCAGTCTGTCTACAAGGGAGGCAATTGCGACAGTGAGGTGGACTATTCTTCCTTATCCTCGCTACAGTCCTGATTTAGTGCCCTCTGACTTGCATCTTTTTGGACCCCTGCAGGATGCACTTGAGGATGATGTTTTGTGGATGATGAGAGCTGAAACACGGTGTGTGTGTGTGTGTGTGAAGAGCTGCAGTGCTGCAGCAAAGAGTGTTATGTGGCTGGCTTACGGCATCTCATGCGAAGGTGGAAAAAGTGTGTTGATAATGGAGGAGACTTGGCGTGATTTGATGTGATGTGACTTGACTTCACTTGACGTGACTTGACTTGATGTGACATGACTTGAATTGGCCTGACTTGATTTGATGTGACTTGACTTGACCTGACCTGACCTGACTTGACTTGATGTGACTTGATCTCACTTCACTTCACTTTGTCAAACCTCTTCTACTGGTAGGTGTAGATGGTTTACAAAGAGCTGTCCATCTCTCATGGTCTCAAGGTATAACTCTTTGTCCCATTCAGTTCCTCTTCAAAATCATCTGTATCCCTTTTTTCCCTAGTCTGGCCAGGTCTTCCTTTGGATGTCTTTTCCCTGTGTTCTAGCTTGACAGGGAATTTTGGGGTATCTCTCACCCCCATTCCTACAACATGCCCATACCATCTCAACCATGCTAATTCTGTCATCTCTTTGAAGGGAATTATTCCTAATCCCATTCTTCTTGTTTGATTCCTGGTCTTGTCTCTTAGTTTTCCGTCCATTTTCCTTCATTACCTCATTTCAGTGGTTTGAAGTTGACTATTGTGTGTGGAGGGCAAAGGTCATGATTCATACCCATGTATATGTTGTATGTAGGTTAGTTTTGTTTTCCTTTTTATTTCTTTTTTGTTCAGGAAATTGTGGTTCAACTTGAAATACAGTCTTCCTGCTCCTCACATTCTCTTAATTTTTTCGTCAGCCTTGCCTTTACTGGTAATAAAGGACCCAAGATATTCATGTAGTTTCACTTGTTCTGAAGCTTGTCCTCTAGTTCCTACTTGCCATCTCTCTATTCCATACATTAAGATGGTGTTGCAGGTCTGCTTCTGATTTTGCCAGTAAGATCAAACCGTCAGCAAAGGCTACTTCTGAAATTTTAACAGGTTTCATGAGCCAGTTTCCTGTATCCAGGGATTTTGTTTCTCTTTTACACACTTTTACAATGTTGTACTTTAAAATTATCAATAATAGTGGGCTTAGAATACCTCCTTGTTCAACTCCAATTGTAGAATAAACTTCTGTCAGTTTTGCGTTGCTGGTATGTATGTAATTGTTATGATTTTTTTAAAAGCTGTGAATTGCAATAACTTCAGCTTTCCTTTCCCATAATTCATTCCAGGCTACACGGGCAAAAACCTTATCCTAATCTAAGAAACATAGATATGCCACTTTGTCATATTCATTGGTTTTTTTTCTGTTATTTGTCATGAGGTAAACATTAAGGGTTTCATATGCATCAGTTTAGGCAGAAGCTGCATTGACTTTCTCCTAATTGTTGTTTGACTTTCAGCCTTAATTTTGCTGCTGATGTTTTAGCATAGATTTTTCTGGCATAGACAGTTGCTTCTTTCTCAAAAATGGGCACAATTACAGATTTTCTCCAATCCTGTGGTATCTTCTTGTATTTCCTGGCCAGTTTTGTAATATTAGAAATTGTCTTGCCTGCTTTACTCATATATTTAATCATGCCTGGGGATATCACATCATGACCTGCTTTACCAAGTCTTGTTTTCTGAATGGCCATTGCCATTTCTGTTTTGGTAATATCAGTCTCTTCCTCTTCATAAATTTCACTTCTGTACAGCTACTTATTTCTGTTCCTTCTGATAATTCAATAAAATATTCTTTCCATCTGGCCATAATTTCATCACCTTTAGTTAGGATATTTCCATCTTTTTTTTATGCATTTTAATGGGCACTCTTTCTTTCCTCATTCTTTAAAACTTTATAAAGTAATTCTGTGTTTTCTGTACTGCTTTTCTCCATAATTGTCCAAATTTCTTCTCAGGTCTAACCGGCAGGTCACGGGTTCGATTCCTGATGGTGTCATTGGAATTTTTCAGTGACATAATCCTTCTGATCGCACTATGGCCCTGGGGTCGACTCAGCCTCTAACAGAAATGAGTACCAGGTGCATTTCCTGGGGGTAAAGGCGGTCGGTGCGTAAGGCTGACAACCTTACCACCATCCTGTGCCATTGTCATGAAATCTGAGAACTTTAACTTCCTGGAACCTTCTGGGCCACTCCAGGCCTCTTAACGGGACTGCTTTACCTTTACCTTCCCAGGTCTTCTGTTTGTCCATTGTAGTCACTCCCTTTACTTTGATCCTTTGTATTTTATTTAGCTGATAGTCATCAGTCTGCCTGTTGTTAAGCATCTTCTCCACAATTTCATCTTCAGAATTGTATGTTCTTTTGCCTCTTTCGTCCACCATGGAATTTGTTTCTTCCTTAAACCAACTCTCAGTTTACCACAACTTGCTGCAGAAAGTACTGTTACATGCATTTTTGCCAACTTTCTTCTGTCATCAGTACTTTTTCCTCTCTTAATATTATTTTCTCTTGAATCTTCAGTTTATAATTCTCCTGTTTTTTTTTTTAATTTGTAACTTCTAATAATTTCCGTTTCATTCTGTGGCTTTGTCTTTTCTTCTTTTTCTTCGGGTTATTTATATCCATTTCCATAACACGTAAACTGTGATTGCTATTTATATCTGACCTCTTCGAACTTTTAGTATTTCTAATGAATTTTCTGCCTTCTTTCCTTACTATAATGTAATCGAGTACTGATTTCCCATTCTTTGATGTTTCAGCTTCAGTATACATAAGTTGTTTCATATGTGGAAATATTGTGTTTGCAATAATCAGATTATTTTCATTGCAAAGATTATCAGTCCAGTGCTGTTGTCTGACTTGGACATGTTCTCTATGTCTAACAGTAACGTATCCCGCTTTCTCTAGTTTATTGCCAACTCTTTCTTCAGATTTGTTAAAATTATAACTTTATTATTATCTAATATGTTTTTAAGTTCTTCATAAAATTTTTCTTTATTTTGGACATTTTCATCTTTGTTACGTCCATATGCAATGATGAGGCTGATTATATCTTGACTATCTGTAATGTTTACTGTCTTCAGTCTCTCATATATAAACTTACAATCTGTAATTGAACTTTAATTCTCTTTATGTATAAGGCAAACTACTCTTTGGGTCTCAGGCATGCTACTGTACAGAAGGATAAATCTGTCTTCTAGGGTTTCACATCCTTGACCTTTCTTTTTAGTCTGTGTTATGGCCATGTATTTAGACTTTGTTTTCTTCATTTTATTAATTAGGTCAATTTCCTTTCCTGGTAGACCACAAGTGTTGCCCTGTGCCCCCTGCAATTTGACCTGTAGTACTTCCACCTGACTGCTATTTCTTTGCTTGTAATCAACTCATATTTTGGATATGAGGATTGGCCCATAGTATTCTACATTTGTTGAGGGTTTACTCCCCTAGGAGGGTTGGCTTCTCCATGTATAACAAGATTGTCCTGCCCATACCAGAGCCTCTTTGGCCATTTTCAGGATTCTCACCTGTCCTTGGCTACTGTAATGCTTCTGGGAATAAATCCCTGTTGTACTTCGCCCTAGCGAACACTCCCATCCTTCTGTTGCCCACCTCTTGTGATGGGGGCAGTGAGTTTGGATTTCGAGGGGCTGAAGGCAACTCTGTGGAAAAATGGTGCCAACTTTGTGAAGGATGTATGCATGATAGATGTAAATTTCATTATAATTGTATTTATAGTTCCTGAGAAAAAAAAAAGGGAGGCATTACTTTGTAACTGCCCCTTGTATCACTGCTATTTCTTATGTTCTTTGAGTCAAATAGCTGTTTTACATTGCAAGTGGACTGTGTTGTTTGTGATGGTTTATTGGTCACAGTTAATCACGAACATTAGGTCTGCTGTTGTTACATGTGAGAGAAGGAATGATACAAACTAACACATTAAAATGTACTTGTGTAATATAGAGAACTGTTTGGAATGAGGATTTGAGTTGCATCTCAAATATGTCACTTGAACAGGCATGGCTACCTTGTACCTTCAGAAGAGTGTGGGCTAATATCATCATGTTTGGATGTGATCTGGCTGTGCCAGCTGTGCCGTTGCTACGGTTGTTAGGTGTCAGCCTCTCATGCATAGTCTTGGGTTCAGTCCCAGTCTGTCCATGTGGGATTTGAGGTGGATGCAGTGTCTCTAGGACAGGTGTTTCTCTGTTGTCACATGTCATCATCATTCCGCTAGTGTTCCATACTTGTTCATTTATGTCACTGATGTGCTGTATGATCTTGACATTTGACAGCATCATTAAATAATCACATCTGTTGTGTTCTGTGTCAGGTACATGACAGGAAACTGGCAGAAACTGACACTGTAGACTTTGGGAGTATTATAAACGTTCTGTCCATTTCAGATCGTTATACATACAGTGGCATCAGTGTTGCATTATACCTTCTGCTGCCTTCTATCATGCTTACCATTGTGGTCCTCCGTAGAATCATGGAATCTGATGGGAATAAATTTAATGTGTTTGAGTTGGGTGAGCAAGCTGGGCATCACTCCATTGCACCACTTCCTGTCTGATTCTGTGATAATTTTTGTGTAAGCACATTGGAACCTCTATCCTAAAAGGGGAAGGACTTAATCTTGTTGTATTCAGATTCATCCTTTGTAGCAAGGAGCACATTCTCCAAATAAGACAATACCTCATTTTCTAGAAAACTCCTGTAATACACAGTTCTTAAATGTCCCTCAGTAAAATGTGGCCCAGTTAAGCAGCTTCCTAGTATTACACAGTATACATTTACTGGAAACTACTTGATACCTCTGCTTAAAATTATTGTGTAGTTCTTCATGTGGATTTTGCTGCACCCAAAAATGGGAAGTTTATTTGACTCTTAATGCATCATGGGCTCATTGAGCCCCGACAACAGGATGTCAGGCAAAATTTACAGCTGTCATTATAACTGTTTAAAATTGTAAATTGCTGGGGGTGATCATTTGATAAAAGGTTTTCTTCTCTTTGGAGGTGATTTGGCTAAAAATGGCCATCATGATTATCATCAATATCTGTGCTGCTGCTAGTCTGTGAAATTGTCCATTTGGATCGCCTGACACATCTGTCAGAACTGAGAAGATTTTATTGAACATATCCCTGTAATTCTCAGAATATTATTTAACATCTTGTATGTTAAAGGTAAAAAGGTAAAGTTGGTTGTGGGCATGTCATGAAGGTTTACTGGGGAGTGGAGGAATTTTTCATGCTTTCTTAGCCTGTACACCAGGCAGTGGTGAGTAGTGAGTGGTGAGCTTCATGGCTGCTGGTTACTGACTGACATGTCATGCATTGCCCATTAACTAGGAGGCTAGATGGACCGCTTACTTCGTTGGACATCTTGGGGATGAGATTAATCTCTGGGAAAAGACCCATGATGCTGGGACATTCAGTCTAGCTTGGCCATTGTACCACCTGCTGTACCACAGTAATGTAGAGGCAATATGATGTAAGTCTGATCGTGACCAGCTCACTCCATAGAGCAGAGTCTTTCTTGAAATTTGAATAGTGCTGGGCTGATCAAGAAATTCCCTGCATTTTATGGAACCAGGAATGTCATTACTGTGTTCCTACGACCCCACAACTTGTCCCTGTCCTGATGCTGGCAGTTCATTTTCACACCCTCTGATCGTGTTTCTGCAAGATACATCGTAATGTTGTTGGTTGTGTAGTGACAGCTAGGGGCTGGATAGAATAGAATAGTATTTGGGTTCGAGCCTTTCCGGGCCTGATGCACCTAGGCCTTAAGACAGGCCTTTTTTGCCCCATGTTCTGTACTAAGTTAGAGGAGCCCAAAGTTCCAGATGGCTCCCACCCCTAGCATCCTGATGTCCTCCAGGTCCAAAAAGAAGGAACCCAGATACCTATGCCTGAGTGAGGCTGAGGCCTCACACTCGCCTAATATATTTACTGAGGTTTCCTCCTCAGTGCCACACTTCCTACAGGTGAGGTTATTACCTAGCCCCATTACATGTAGATGTCTTCTCAAGGTGTTATGTCCAGTGAGCAGACCAATAACAGCCCTGGATTGTGTCCTATTGAAGGACAGTCGGACCCCTGTAGCCAGATTAGGGCCAGAGATTAATTCCCGAGCCTGCCTCTGTGTACCACAGGGACCACGCCACAATGCCAGATGCTGTCTCTTCATCCAGCGTTTCATCTTTCTTATTATATTCTGCCTAGAGACACCCAAAAAAGGCTCAGGTCCAATAAACCACTGACCAGAACCGCTCCTTGCGAGCTTGTCAGCGATTTCATTTCCTCTCACTCCGGTATGGCCATGGACCCAGTACAGCCTCACGGCATGCCAGGTAGAGAGATCATTCAACGCCTGCTGGCACTGTCACACCAAAGGAGACATTGTTTTGGCAGCCTGAAGTGCTTTGAAAGCCACCTCACTATCAGAGCAAATATTGATGTATTTCTCTGGTCAATCCTGAGTTTCAATTTCATGAACACAGGCTAATATCGCATATACCTCAGCCTGAAAGACTGGCATGTTTACCTACAGGGAAACAGAGCCTTCAGTTCACAGATTGCCCATAGACCCCCGCCCCGGTCCCCTCCGCAGTCCTGGACCCATCCGTAAACCAGACGAGCCCTTTAACCATAGGAGGAGTCCCGGGCCCTCTGGTCCATTCCTCTCTGGTTAGCATAGTGACCCTATGTATGGGTTCTAGATTAAAGACCGGCTTCATAATGTCGACCCTCATATTAAAAATGGGATCTGACTTCTGAAGTGGAGTCAATATGCAGCTGTGTCCTTGTTGGGGGTGAAGGTAGGACCAACACCCCAAGCTCCAGAGGCGATGTGCCGCCAACTT
>Ga0209629_10001499_pt1 | contig 14891 bp, 8 predicted proteins | sample TergutCu122P5_FD_187286 | JGI IMG/M metagenome (GOLD analysis project Ga0209629, IMG submission 187286) | Cubitermes ugandensis P5 segment gut microbial communities from Kakamega Forest, Kenya - Cu122 P5 (SPAdes) (version 2) | ecosystem: Host-associated > Arthropoda: Insects > Digestive system >...
CGCTTCCCTTCCCTTCACTTTCCTTCACTTTTTACTTTTTATCGCCTTCACTTCCCCCACTGTTTTACACATTCCTAACCCTCGTTTAAGCTTCCGGAACCCTTCTCTTCCCTCTCCTTGCACGGGACTCCACGTTAGTACTTTCAAACAAGCTTATCCTTTTCAAATTGTTCATCCGCTCTATCCTCACGTATGCTGCTCCCGTTTGGAGCAACACGTCATCCCACAACTACCGCCGTTTACAAATCTCCCAGTCCAAATGCCTCCGAGTAATTGGCAACTACCCTAAACGCACCCCAATCCCATATCTACACACCTCCCTAAACATACCACCTATCTGGAACTTCATCTACCATCTAACCGACAAATTCTTCAGCAGATGTCTCCTCCACCCCAATCCACTCATCAAGTCCATAGGCAACTACACTTTAGCAGATCTGCACCATTAGTACAAGAAATATGTTCACAAACGCCCCAAGCACATTCTCCTCTAACTGCTACCTCACCCGCTGCAGCATCTCTTCCTCCCACTTAATAATTTTCATTACCGCGACGTCTCATTCCCCTCGCCTGTCAACAACGCATTATTCCACCCCCAAACCGATTGACTCCCACATAGTACCAACTTAAACGTACAGCGTTCTATCGCTGCGAGCTGCCCACCACTAATCGCAGTGTTTTTTCCTTTTTTCCACTTTTCACTGCCGTTAACTTCTCCTCTACTTAAATATGTATTATCCAGCTCCACTTGTATTTCAGTGATGACATGTATTGAAACTGGTTACAGGAACAATTTTATACCGCATTCCTGTACACGCTGCATATACTCTTGTGCAATAAATCCCTTTTTTTTTTTAAAAAAACCCTCGTTTTGAATATATGAATTTTACCGTGGGAAGTCCTTATAGCCCCTTCAGGTAGCTGGTTCCAGTCAGTAATGGACCTATTCACAAAGGAGTATTTCCCCATGTCTGTTCTTTGTTTTCTGGCTCTGATTTTCCAATGATGATCGACCCTACTTAAGTAGCTTGGCGCCTGTAACCTATCTCCTGTCGCCTTCCACGCCCTATCACCGGTATACGCTTTGTAGAGCGCACACATGCGTGCTATCTTCCTACGCTGCACCAGAGATTCCCAGTCTGAGCCTCCCGAATGATGCGCAAATTTAGCAGCTTTATTTTGTACACGGCCTAAGGCACTTACCTGACATTCCCTGTATGGATCCCAGCACGCCGCCCCATATTCGAGAATGGGACGATTAAGATTAATTTTAATATTATCCTTACATTTACGCCTAGGTATTCCAAGTGGTCTCTCTCTCTCTCTCTCTCAGGTCTCCCGACTAAAACCCTGTATGCACCTCCTCCGTCGCCCTTGCGTGCCACGTGCCCCATACGTATCATTCTTCATTATTTGATCAACCGAATAATATTTGGTGAGGGGTACAGATCGTAAAGCTCTCTTTATGTAGGCTTCTCCATTCCCCTGTCACCTCGTCCTTCTTATGTCTAAATATCCTCAACATTCTGTTCTCGAACGCCCGCGGCTAATGTTCTTCCCGCCGTGTGAGAGACCAAGTTGCACACCCGTACAAAACAACAGGCAAAATTATAATTCTATATATTGTTATCTTTACATTTTTGGATAACAAGCTGGAAGGCAAAAGATTCTGCACCGAATGATAGCAAGCTTTCCCTCACTCCAGTCTCCTTTTAATATCCTCATTTCCTATTTCAGGGTTGGTCAGTGGAGTATTTACTATATTACTTGTCCTGGAATAAGCGATTCTCGTTTAGACCACTGTTTTTGTATGTAAAGATGTTTTCTGACACTACTATCCCACTCATTCAGAAAACAATGAAGCTTTGTGTAGCCAAGTTGCAAGCGAAGCAAGAGAGCAGAATGACCTTAAATTCCCCACAAATATTCCAGTTGTATTTTTTATACTGAACCTTTTACAAAGTAGTTTAATATTTTCATAGAACTCTTCCGTGTTAGCGGCTTAGGCTAGTAGTACAGATGGGAATTTATTCCCATTATGTGAAGCACAGCTTTTGAGCGAACTTTTGAAAAGTCAATATACGCCACTCAGTTGGATTGTATTGATGTCCTTTATAACAGACTAAACATCATTCCAAAATACTAGAAAGTTTATTTGAGAGAAAAATTCTTTGAATTCATTTTTAGCGATTGCGAAAGGAACGTATTTTAGTATCTTGGTGGAGAAGATTCCACCTTTCTAGTCTGGAACCTAAGAGTTCAGCTTGTTTTTAGGCAATTTCATATCACGGACAAGGTCGTTGAGATCTCCTTGAGGTAATAAATGAGGTTCAGATAAACAACTTGCTTAAGATGTCGGATCGTAATCAACGTTTTTCCTTCTTGCTTTCCGTGATCTTCATCAGAATCAGATTTGTAATCGCTAAAAGATTATCCAGAGACTTTGGTGCAGGCAGCCCTCACTGCGCGGGATAGGCCTTATTGCAGATGGAAAATCTGCATTTTTCAATGTATGTTTGAGTTTGAAGGTGATCCCTGTTTTGTTTTTCAAATAAAGTAACAATCAGATGAGCGTCTTTTGGTTTCTCCAAACCATGGGAACGGCGAACGGCATATGGCGCGAAACATTTACCCATCCTGTGAGAAGCCTGACACGTTACGCAAGAAATATGACAGGCCCAACTTTCATCTTGGTCACCCACTTTACATCCAAAATAAAGCTCATAAAATTTCTAAATGAGCGGGGTAAAATTTCGCCTCTGAGATATGGTCATATCACCACAGACGCAAAGGAAAGTTTCTGGATGATTTAAGCACTTGCTTGGCAAGATGAAAATACAATAAACACAATCTTTGTAAATACAACACTTACAACTTATCAAAACGAAGTCCGGCACACCACCAACAGTGCAGTGTTCCTCAAGCAGAGCTTGCTGTTAGTTTCATGTGCCAATGTCTGGGCTTGCACAGTCTTGCTGTCTCTGACTGGGCTAAAATGCCTACTTTCTTGTTTATGATTAAGTTTTCATGCCCACAGTATGTTCAAATACAATAAAGTGCCTCAGCCATACTTAAAAGATTCTGATAGCGTGACAAAACAGCTAAATTAGCTAAAATTGTATTTTAAAATTTTCTGTCACACAAAGCTGTGGGTGATAGAGCAGTTCTAATAATGTGTTGCAATTCACGTTGGAAAAATACACAAGAAACACAAATTTTCCTGTGACAAAAATTGTTTACCAGTGTTTTGGAATGCGACCCAGCTCACTGCCGAAGAATTTTTTATTTAACATTTTTATTTAGTAGCTTCAGGGCTCAAAAATCTTGCTCTTTCTGAATAGTAACGCACAGAATACTTCAGCAGAGAGAGAGAGAGAGAGAGAGAGAGAGAGAGAGAGAGAGCACAATACAGTAAACTTTTAAATTAAATAATTATGACATTTTGCTTTTATTGTTAGAAGTATGAAGTATTCTTTATCGTGGGTTTTTTATTAAAAAATCCCTTGATTGCTTAAAGTGGTATGCAGCCAGCCTTAATTTTCAAAATGTTCCATTGGTCCCACGTTCGATTTGAGTTTAATATACCTGACATAGACCAGTTTTTTGTCTTATTGTTTAGGGACGCTTGGTTCGATGGTGGAATGTGGAGCTTGTGTATGAAACTCTTATACTGACCGTTAACACCGTTACGTTCCGATCCTTGTGAAGCAGCAGTGCTGTTTACGGACTATTTCGTGCTGCATTGAACATCTGTTGCTCACCTGCGTGGTTTAGGGTGTAGCCTATTGTGCCAAGAAATCTGTCGCTACCTATTTTAAGGTTCTGCACCTAACATTTGCCAGGGGTAAGTGAGGGAAACCATAAAATTCTGTCATGATTACCGATGTCGTTGTAAATGTTCGAACTTGGAACCTCTGGTATGCGCAGTGGAGGCCTTCGTTAAGACATCGGCACGGAACGAATTAAGTGGCCTCAAAATGCTATTTGCCAGCTTTTGAACGCGCCAAAGTCAAGAGACACAATATACGTCTCAAGAAAGATAAGGTTATTGAAAAATGTTACAGTTTATCATGTACAGTGAAATAAATTAGTCAGAAACCATCGGATTTTCAAGCCGAATGGATCATGAGGGGACTCGAATATTGTGTTTCTCATACGATTTGAGTTGTCATTGTTTTGACATCGATATTTCCTGCTAGATAATACCGAGAAATTGGGCACTCATTTCGGATACCGGTCAAGTTAACAACTCCCCTGACTAAGATTTCCATGAGTTTTGGAAGTCTTTTCGTATTAATGTCCAGCATTTACCTTGTCGAGACACTACGATCGTCTCCTCCCTACCCGCTTGTCGCTATCATTTTCCCAGCACACCCGACTCTGTAGGCGTATTAACTTTTCCTACCGAAAGGTGAAGGTGAAGGTACAGATAAAGGTAAAGTTTCTAGGGCTCAACTTCACGCTTCGATCCCTTTACTCCCGGGGAAAAATTCCCCGTTACCCTTTGAACAGGAGGCTAGTTTGATCCCAGAGCCTGTCTGGAAGACTGTCATACCCCTACACGGAGTCGAATCCCAGAACGGCTAGCCTGAATTTTAGGCACTATGCGTACTATTCTATTCCATCTCAGGTAGGTAGCTAATTATCTTTTACGTGATGGCAAAATTTGCATGAAGATGTGTTCTGGCAATATGCGGATTGTAGTGTTGCAGGTGTACTTTAAATGTTGTCCATTAAATGTGCGTGATTCGTTCTGTCGACCTGTCAGGTTTATTACATATAACCAAGCCATCACGTAAACGATTACTCGTTACTAAGACTCAATACGAAGATATTTCGAAACAGTTTAAAAGCAAATTAAATCACTGTAATATACATTTTAGTAATATGCATGAACCCATAAATGTAAAAGTAGGTTTAGATTTCAAACTTTCTCACACGCCATAAAACATTGCTATAACTGAAATTCCTCTGCACATATTTTATATTTGGCCTCCTTATAGCTTTAAGAAAATGATGAAACACGTAAACTTTATATTTCATGGTACTGTTAATAAATGTGTTGTGTTGTCTGCAGTACCCTCTCACTTTATTTGACATGGTTTTACATTACTTTACTAGCTACAGTTACGAAGAGGACAGGAAACCTCACTTTGGATAGATACGCAAGAACTGGAAGCCCCAAAACAGCCATGGTAAACTCAAAAGCAAAGATCTTTTTTTTTTTCTCGGACAAAAATACGTTGGCAGGAAACCAGAGTCGAGCGTTTCAACACAATGTAAAACCACTTCCCCCCATAACAGTAAAGGTTTATCGATCCATATCGTCACCAGAGGTTGGCCCCACAAAGGTAAGTAGGGGTGTCGGTCTTAATTATACAAGCTCAAGTATAATTGAGTCTTACAGGTAAATGATACGTTCGCATGCTCGTAAGTTACAATCCTGTACAAGCATATTCATGAAGGACAAAGCGCAGAGTGGAGGTGTCTTGCGTCATGCCATTTTGCCTCGAGCTATGAGCCAGAGCAGTACACTTTAGCACCACAAATGAAGAACAGTCGTTCTCTGACATAATTTCTTCACGCTCCTTCTTCACAGACGTACCGTCAACGTCTTTTTCACCATAATTTTCATCTTTTTCACTCTTAATCTCCTGGTGTATTCCTACTTCAGTCTTTCTTTAATTTGTTGATGTTGTATGCCCTCACTTTCTTGAGTCCCAAGTTACTTGTATGTTTTTCCCTGTTCGAGCTCTTGTATTTCTCTGTTGAAGTCAAATCATAAATTTTGTAAGTGAACTAATTTTCCTCTCTTGAGTACAGTCTTTGCACACGTGTCAAGTCCAATTCCATATGCATATAATCACTGAAGGTTCTAACTACTTGCATCTGTTTTTGGATTTCGTCCTCTGTTTTTCCTATCAGCTTCAAATCATCCACGTAAAGTAAATGTGATACCTTTATATTTGTTGTGTGTTCTTCATATCCTGTATTCAGCTTTTAAAACTGCTCTGTGAGGGGATAAAGCTAATGCAAAAGAGTAGTGGTGACAATGAATCTCCTTGCAATATTCCACTGTATTTCTAAATCTTATGTTTCTGTTATCTCCCCTTCTGTATGTAGGCGCATACTTGTCTTCCAGTGCCTTATGTCTTTCTTAGTTAAAGATACTGTTTTATAATTAATCCCAATTAACTCTAAGGATATGATTATCCATCTGTAAGGCACACTGTCAGAGGCCTTCTGATAATCCATGACATGCATACATTTTTCTTCGTACTCTTTCATTCCTTTAATCTTGCTTTTGATTTTGGTAGCGGATCTTTGCATCCTCTTGATCCTTTTCAGCATCCTTTCTGCTATTTAGGCATAAGATTTCTGTCATCATTATATTTTGTATTTGTTTGCTTATGATAGACGTAATGGTTTTGCGTACTGTGGGCAGGCATGTTATAGGTTTGTAATTCTTTAGTTTTTCATTGTTTTCACCCTTTGGAATGAAAGTTGTTACTCCTGTCGTTAGCCAGTCTGGTATTTGACTTTACTCCAGCACTTTGTTACAAATGGTTGCTAAATATGTGTGTGTTGCGGTAAGTTGCTTGAGCCAAAAATTTGTTGTGTGATCTCTTCCAGGAGCTTTCAAATTTAACGTTCTTCGTACCTCTGCGACCTCCGTTTCAGATATTGGGCTCCATTCCATACTGGGATTTTGTTGGCAGTGGTTTTTGATCCAGTAAGCTTCTTCATTGTGTTGAACTTTCTTTCCCAAATATTTCTTCCCAGAAGTTCTCTATTTACTCTGTAGTTGGTGCATTTTTCACATTGGTATATTTCTGTCTAAGAAGGTTGTAAAATTTCTTGCAGTTTGTTCTACACAGTCCTGTCATAAGTTCTGTACCAAGTTTATTGTGACCTAGAAGGGAAATGAAAGAGAACATCCACTTTTCGAACCAGATAATTTATTAGCAATTGTTCTAAGTTTTTATTTATAATAATGCCACTCAAAATGGCCGCCCAGTGCCTCGACGCAAGCCTTTAGACGCTCCGGGCAATTTGCTATCGTGGCACGCACAGTCTCCAGGGGGATCTCTGCCGCTGCTTTCACGAGGGATCTCTTCAGACTGTCCAGTTTGTTGTGACGCTTTTGGAAAGCCGTGTCCTCCAAAACAGCCCACAATTTATAGTCCCGGGGGTTGAGGTCTGGACTCCCCGAGGGCCAATCCTCGGCGCTGATAAAGGCCGGAACGTTCCTCCGCAGCAACTCATGAGTTGTCTTGGCTTTTGGGCAGGAACTGAGTCCTGCTGGAAGACCCATTCCTGACCACTGAAAAGGGTCATGTTAAGTTGTTTCACAACTCCTTGTAGCACGTCCTCTTGATACTCTCGGACACCAGTTTCACCCCTTTCTTGCAAAAGTGAAGAAGATGGGACACCTCCCACCAAACCATGACGTAGGAAGGGTGATGGCATACCTGCACCCTCAGAATGCACTTCAAGGGAAGTTTGAGAGTAAATCATGTTGTTATGGTGGATATACTGCTCCTCGAAGATGAAAAATTTCTCGTCCATGAAGCGGATGTTTTCGTGCCCGTTCCCAGTGTGCCACTGGAGGAGACGCTCTGCTCTTGTCCGTCGGTTCTCCTACAAAGCAGGAGTAAGGAGGTGTCCCTTTGAGCGGAGGTGCGCTCTCATGTGTAGATCGTCCCTGATGAGACACGACTTGATTGGGTTGATATGTTCAGCTCTCGGGATATGGTCTTCTGTTTCCGGAGCGGATTTCGGCGAACCCGCTCCCGTACTGTTTTGATAGCGGCTTCAGCCCTCACACTTTTCAGGCGTCCTGACCGAGCCCTGTCTTCAACACCCCAGAGTTCCTTATAACGTTTAATTGCCAGATAGACGAAATTTCGCGAAATTTTCAATGGTTTGAAGAGTTTGAAAATTTGAGAATCTGATTTTCCGCATTTGTGAGGGGCAGTCACAGCCACACGGTTTTCCCTGAAACCCCACTTAATGTTAACACTGCGAGAGACGTGAGCAAACTGCCTTGGCACAAGTACCTGAAGGGCTAATAGTCTAAAAATAACCAACCTTTAAACCCTTCCGCCTCATTGTCTCCAGCTGCGGACTACATGAAATTTGGGACAGAACTTATGGCAGGGCCATATACACATTTTATTTTGATAGTATGGTTTTCTCTAGAAAAATCGTTGCGTCTTTGCTGATACTTTTTGTTTGAGCTCTTCGATCACTTGATCCAAATTCTGCTTCTTCTCTATGTTATATTTCCTGAGTATCTTTCTTTTCATATGCTTTATCTTCATTTAATCTCTTTTTTTTCTGTCTAAGCTGATAGATCTTTCCTGATACCGTTTATATTCTCCTGTGTGCGTCTAACACACGGGGGTGTTTTTGGATTGTGAGTTTCTGATTTGTTGCATCCAGTTCCATTAACATCTTCTGTTACAACCGTTGCTGCTGCATAGGTAAGGTGATTTATCACAGTCAGTTTCAAATCTTTTAGTATCTCAGCTATTGCTTCATTAGCAATTTTCGCTATTTCTTTTATTTTAAACATACTTCGTAGTTTCTGCAATCTTGGTCCTTTGCTAATTTCTATTTGTGTCACGTAATATGCACTATCAGTTCTTTCTTTTTGTGTTTTGATCTCATCCCTTTGTTAATAATTTTCCATATCTTCTTCTGTTGTTGGTGCTAAATTCTGCTTCTGCTCGCCAGCATTCGTGGTACACAATTGTTCTAGCTGTTCTCCAACACTTTCCTTTACATGACATATTTGATTGTCTTATAGTTCCTTCTTTATTTCTGTAATCTTCATCTCTGTTATCTTTTTGTTCTTCATGGGGGATAGTTTTTCTGGTTTATTAGTTTCTTTCCATGTATTTACATCCTGCAGTCTGGGTTTCGTTGTCTTCTTATTTCATACACCTTCTTGTAGTTGTCTGTGAGATACTTTCTGCAATACATATAACGCCATATACCTTCTCTTATTTCTTCCCTTGTCCAAGCCATTCTTTGATTTACCTCTGTCTTTTTGGAGATATTTTGTCCCTGGTGGCTTTGACTGTGAGTGGGTGGTCCGCTTGGAGTTGCCTCACCCCTAGGAGTAAACGGTTTCCCATGATTCCTGATTTTGACGTTTTTGGTCTCCAGGAATAGGTGCTGCTCATTTGTGTTTTTGGATTATTTTTATTGTTCTTTTCCATCGCTGTCCCACGAGTAGTTAGGGATTATATGGTCCAGTGTGGTAGATCCTCGCTTGCCGCACCAAAGCTTTGTGAAAATGGGTTCGCCAGGTGCCCAGATTTCACCGTTCCTGGCTTTTAACCTTCCACCTCTGATGCTTCTGGAGTCCTTCGACACGGTTGTTTACACCTTAGAGTCAGGCTCCCCCCCCCCCCCCTCTAGACCCGCCGTGTTTCTTTTAAACAGGCTCACTCTGGCCGGATGTTGTTATTCATTACGCATGGACGGCCTTATGTGCAGCGAAGTGAATGGCTTGTGCCTCAAGTTGCACTGTTGCACACCTGGGTGGGTGAGGACCAGTGCAGAGTCAACCTCTTACAAAGATACTGCCTCTCCCGTACCCATTGAGTTATTATTATTATTATTATTATTATTATTATTATTCAATTCAGTTCTCACTTATTAACGCGTTAGTTTAACAGTTCAATGGCCCCTTATAAAACCGGCACAACATTCGCGTAAATACAACAAGAATCACATGAAGACACACACAACCCACCAAGCAACATAAACATATAAAGAGAGATTTATAACAGAGTCAGCGCGTAAATTAAATATTTAAACAGTATTGATAAGACATATGTATAAAACAGTAGTAGACCGTACAGTATGTAGACTAATAAAATTACTTATAAATAAAGTAAATGAAAACTACAATTCATACTAATCGTCAGTGAACTAACTACAACGTCAGATCTGTTTAAAAGCTGTGATTTACATGGTACAAATATCCACATCTAACAAAGCGTTATTCAGAACAAACCTTTCAGTGAATATACCACTATATGTGCTAGATGCGCTCCGGAGGCTAACGCCGGAGCGCATCTAGCGCAAGGACAGTTGCAACGTTTAAGTCAACGTTAAACAAAGTAAGCCCCTGGAATTTCGATTCAGCACACGAAAGTCGATACTTTCCAAACGCGTAGGAAAAAATATTGAAACACTAATTTAAAAAAACACTTCTAAGTGACGCCTCGGGACACTTAAATTTTGATATTTCGTGTACTTTGGGACATAAACATGGTTACACTCTGTGTTATTGAAAATATGACGATGACAGAGATAAGAAATTCAGCTCGATGTGTTCAATCTTGCATCAGTAGAAGTAATGGAGTTCCACGTAACAGAAACATATTCGGACTTTTACTGTGCAGTATAGCATTAGAAGGCCTGTAGAGAGGAAAAGGTTACTCTTCGAATTAACCTCAACAACCTGATTGTCTGAAAAAATATGTAATCCACTTGATGATGGAAATACAGTTTGGAGTCAGTAACCACTCCGAGATCTATAATGCAGTCACGATTCACAAAATTTGTAATCAAGACCGGGCAAGTTGGAGAAAGAGAAGGAAATAACTCCGGTCTTGTTGACGTTGAGCTGCATGAAGTTAAATATTCACCATCTACATACGCGACTTCTATCCGACGGCAGTAACAAACTCCCATGAGGAGACTATTGCACGAAGAAGTATGATGTAATCAGCAACGAGAAGGCCACACCACACAATGTTGAAATGGAATGGTCTCAGTACTGATCCTTGTGGCACAACACTTAACACCTCATATGGTATAGTAGTAGTAGTAGTAGTAGTAGTAGTAGTAGTAGTAGTAGCGGTGGTGGTGATGGTGGTGGTGGTGATGGTGGTGGTGGTAGTAGTAGTCGTCGTCTTCTTGTAATGGTGGCCTGAAGGTAAATTACGGAGCAAACAAATCTCTAAATTAAACAATGCAGACGTAAGAGCCACATTTAGAAAAGGAGTTACAAATGACATACTACCATCCAAGTACACCAAAGAAGTCTTCTGTGGCATAATATTGCGACTGAAGACCTTTCTTGAAGAGCGAAGATTATGTCATCTGTAGTTTTCGTATTTGAAGTAATGACGGTGATTATGAATATTTGCCACATTACATTGAATGTCACTGGTTATGCTGCCATAAGGTGCTGAAACCGTTTTATTGTACGATGAGTGAAATGACCATGTTTTTGGGACGGAAACGAGAAGTTGTTAGCGACAAATAAATACGAAATGGTTTCGAAATCTGGCATTTTCAGTTTATATCACGAAGCAGCTAAATGACTCATATGTGAAACTAGAGGAAGAGACAATTTAATAACATCGTACGACCATCTAAGAACTTTACAGATGAAATTTCGGCTGATGCGTAAAAATATACGGAATGAAAATTCAGTAAAGAAGTTCCGCGATTGTTTTTAATACAACGTTGCTGTTTTAATTAAAAAATAAGTGAACTTAAAAGTATCCTTTACAGAAATGTATCCGCGTATCCTCTGGGAACTGGTTGAGGATCCCTTGGGATTCGATTCGTGGAGCACACTTTGGAAACCACGCAGACAATACAATAATTATTTTCGTAGCTAGTTCTCTGGTTACTTCATTTTATACCTCGCTAAGTATTTGCGGTATTGTGTAGCTGTCAAGTAGTAATAGAGATACATAGTTGTAGTTAGAAAAATTGTTGTCTGGTTTTATGACTAGCTGGTTAGTTATCTGAATTCATAGTTACGTATCTAGCGAAATGCTGATGTAATAAGGTAGTCGAGCATCCAGTTACGTCGGTAGGCCTCTGCATGCGCTCTGGATGCAGAATTCCTTCGTGTGGTATTACGTATGCCACATGGGGTGCTAAGACTGCCATACTTTTGTAAACCTTCTTTTGTCGAGACACTGATGTGGTAATTATAACAAATCGTGCAATTTATCTTCGAAGGCACTGGTTATTACAAACGAGACTGTGTGCGTTCAGTTTATATCTTTAAATACAGTTTAGGTTAATTTCATCTTAAAGGGTTAATATTTCGATGGATAATACCGTGTAGCCTTCACTACATCCCTTTTCTGTATATCATTACGTTTAAATCACGACACCATACAAACTGTTTTTGTCATTTCGTAGTGACCAATCAGCTATAATCGTAATATGCTTCAGTGGGTCCAAAACAGAAACACGATTTTTATATTTTTATGCACGCGTACAAAACGCAGTACTGGCAGCCGCACCCATAAACAGCACAGTCACGTTGTGTAAATTGGAGGATAGGTGAATCAGATCCCTGCTTTTAAGGAATATGAAAGTTCGTTACCGCCTATTCCACTGTATTTTAAACGCAATGTCTGGACAGTCTCCATCATATCATAGGCATGAACAGTCGATAAAGCCCAACTGTTTCATTGTCGTGTGCATTTACGTAAACCAAACAATGGCTTTTGTGTAGAAGCAGTGCATTTCAGTTTACTTTGTCACACGTGTTTATCTTAAGCTTTAGTCCAGTTTTCTTTCTAAAACAGGAAAATGTAAGTTTATGAGATCACATGTGTACTTTTGCCTGTGAGACTGTCCTGTCACCCCTCCCCCATTTAAAACTTCGGAACAGCTGACTGGTTTTCACGGAACTTAATATGAACGTTACGCCACTGAACTTAAACACAACGTCGCATTTTATGATTTCCCACAATGCGCGAACTTGTGAGGCAGCAACAACACTAGCGCCCCTATAGAGTCCTTAAACAGTACTTTTATAATAAAAAATAACGACATGAAGGCCTTGCATTTTTTTTCCTTCGGTTGGTGTAACGAATCATCGAGGATAGGTGCGTGAAATTTGGTTTAGGCTGTCTTAAACATACCTGCACATTAAGGTAACAGTTACGAAGAAGACGATTTGACTTCGAGGTTGTGTCCGAGTTTAACGAAATCAGTCTGTATTTAAGCCTAGTTGTAGCCATGCAAGTCCCGGGTTCGGGACCCGACTGAACCCCTAGGATAATTCCGCAGCTTCGCCTTTCTGGGATAGGATTTGGCCATATAGTAGTCATAAAAACGAAGTCGAAGCTGTCCTTCCATGTTGTTTTGTGCTTATCTTACAGCTGCAGAAATTTAGCCGTCATAAATAAGGCCATTTTGGGCATCTACGGTGGATTGCTCTAATAAACAGAATGACGGCTCGATGCTTTGAAGAATCTGTGTGAGAACAGCGTTCATTTCGCACTCACACAAGTGGCTTGGCTTCATTACCCGTGCCTATTCTCTTTTGGCCAGCCAATGAGTTGGTTTTTTTAAAAAAATAAAACTGATTATTCGGCGAAGAAGTACGATATGTAACACTCCTGGATGAGACCGTTAATTTTAAATATTTTTAGAAGCAGTGTCACTCATGAAGGCCACGATTCATCTTGGCGTATGATGCTTCAGAGACTTGAAAAGCGAATTTTTGAACGTATGCAAGCAAGGTATCTACGCAGCTCCGCGATACTGAGAGTCCGTAAAGGTCGCGTGTCATGCAATTCATTTTCTTAATCAACATTTACAGCTGCAACAAGTAACTACAACGACTGATGTCGATTTCCGTTGTGTGTACTGAGAAAACCCCGGTGTGTCAATTGTGTGGTGAATAAAATCAACGTACCAGTGCTCTGTGTACAAGAAAACTTCAATACCGCATTGCTCCATACGCCCCTTCGTTGCTTCTCCCGACGCTACTGATTGTCCCTTTTCATTCGCCGCACCAAGCCAGCACTTAGTTGCTTACGGTAGGGTGTACCTGTACCTCTGCTCACCTGACTGTGGATGATGGCACAAATCCCCTATTATATCTTGTTACACCTAAGTGTGTAACTACGATGATGAGACTTGCTGATTATCGGTTACACAGTGATCTTCACAGTAGAGTAATACGAGTAGATCTGTTTGGCCAGAAATCTGTGTAACAGGCAAGTAACCCTAGGTACCGCTTCAGTACCTCCTACCCGTATATTATAGTCCAACATTTATGCACCACAAGTGGTCTCATCCCTTGATATTTACGACCAACATTGTAAATTAATTTCTCATTTCCCGTAAGGGTGTTACGTGTCTTTTCTACCGTACGATTTAATTACGCTGCACATTACTAGATGGACAATAGATGAACTGTAGTTGAACAGTACACATTATGAAGCCACGAATTGTGAAATGTCTTCCAATGCTTCATTATTTTACAGGTATGAATATTCTCTTAACAGTCATGTGTTCTGATACGCCGACGATCTATGCGCTATGCAACCAGATTTAGTGCCGATAAATAATGAAGGAAAGATATCAGAAGTTAGTAAGACACACAGGATTCCTGTGGCATTCTGTTCACACATTACCAGCGTCAGGGAGTGGACAAACCCAGGTACGTAACTCTTTGTAGTTGGCACTGCAGTCCAATGCGTACCTTCGCCTCCATATGTAATACTTTTTGGAATGTTAATTATGAGCCCCAGCAAGAAACGGAAGCGAAGTGGAAATGAACAGGAGGAGGAAGAGAATAAAGGAGGGAAAACAGTCTAAACAAAATCAACACAGAGGGCTGGTAGAAGTAGACATAAATACAGGAATGGCAGAGGAAGATAATAAAACTAAGGCGTCAATTTGTCTCGGTAGTGTATTCCTTAGTCCACACAAAATGTTATGTTTGCTGCAAAGCGGGTAAATAGCCTAAGGCTATGTTTCTCCCTCAGCGCACAGGCAGTACTTACTTACTTACTTACTTACTTACTCCGTGGAGCAGAGTCCTTTTTGAGAAGCTAACTGGTTCTGCAGCTAGTCAAGTAATTCCCCGCATTTTTGGAACCCGA
>Ga0209629_10001500_pt1 | contig 14889 bp, 14 predicted proteins | sample TergutCu122P5_FD_187286 | JGI IMG/M metagenome (GOLD analysis project Ga0209629, IMG submission 187286) | Cubitermes ugandensis P5 segment gut microbial communities from Kakamega Forest, Kenya - Cu122 P5 (SPAdes) (version 2) | ecosystem: Host-associated > Arthropoda: Insects > Digestive system...
CAAAATCTTTAGGGAGTTCATCTTTCACACTGTACAATTGTACGCCGATACGACCTTTGTTGGATTTTGCCATAGCCGCAGCAAACACGTTTTGACCCGCAATACCGCTTGCTGCCAGCAACATTGCACTTCTGTTAATAAATTGACGTCGATTCATGATTCAGATATGTTTTAAATTAAATTTTCCAAAGGTACAAAAATATTACAATAAGTAAAAATCAGTGAATTATTATTTTTTTTATGGACAGAAAAACTATTATTAAATAATGTCTGTCAATCTTTGTGGAAATTATACAGAGGTCTGACTCTCTCATACTCCGGAATCTCATTTACATAAACATACTCATTTTTTTCTTTATCCGTCCGGCAACAAAAATGTTGAATACCGTTACTTACAATTAACCAAGGCACTTGTAATGCAAAATTGTAACGGGCAATTTGGTCAAATGTTTTCCGGCTGATTGCAAGAGAAGGTGTTTTGTATTCAATAATCATCAGCGGTTGTAAATAATTATCATAAAGAACAGTATCGCATCGCTTTCGTACGTTACCCAAAACAATTCCGATTTCGTTTGCCATCCTGCCGGCAGGATAACCTTTATTCTCGATTAAAAAAGATACAAATTGTTGACGGACATATTCTTCAAGCGTTAAACGAACAAATTGCTTTCGCAAACGGTCAAAGACATAAACTTTCCCGGCTTGTTGTTTTATTTTCAGTTCGGCAATCGGAAGATTCAATTCCATTTTTTTTAATTCATAATTCATATTTTTTTTTTACTTTTGCAAAATTACATAAATATGAAGACAAAACAAGAAATAGTTGAAAATTGGCTGCCGCGTTACACCAAGCGACCGCTTAAAGATTTTACTCAATATATTTTATTGACGAATTTCCATAAATACGTGGAAATCTTCGCCGATTACTATCAAGTTCCGATTCTCGGGAACGATGCCAATATGCCGAATGCTTCAGCCGATGGAACAACAATCATCAATTTTGGGATGGGATCTGCCAATGCAGCTACAATCATGGACTTGTTGAGCGCCGTAAATCCCAAAGCCGCTTTATTTCTGGGAAAATGCGGAGGAATTAAAAAGAAAAACTCGTTAGGCGATTATATATTGCCCATTGCTGCCATTCGCGGAGAAGGGACATCGAACGATTATTTTCCGCAGGAAGTACCTTCATTGCCTGCATTCAGCTTGTTGCGATCCGTTTCTTCGATTGTCCGCAATCACGGCAAAGACTATTGGACAGGAACGATTTATACAACTAACCGGCGGGTATGGGAACACGATGATGACTTCAAAGATTATCTACGGAAAGTCCGGGCAATAGGCGTAGATATGGAAACAGCTACCTTATTCACGGCGGGATTTGCCAACCAAATTCCGACAGGAGCGCTATTATTAGTAAGCGATCAACCCATGATTTCGGAAGGTATCAAAACCGAAAAAAGCGATATGGAAGTAACGAAAAACTTTGTGGAAGAACATGTTCACATCGGCATTGAGTCGCTTAAAACCATCATCGAGAACAAAGAAACAGTCAAGCATCTTCGGTTTGAGTGGTAAAACATATAAATCTTTTATCTATATTTTTCCCAAAGTCTTGAGACAATAATTTCTTTAGACCGGTCGGATAATTCGCGGATTTTTACTGTTAATTCCTTGATATTTTCAGAATGAAATTCATCAATATAAACCGGATTATGAATAATCATTTCCATTTTGGAAGGATTAATCCGGTAAGAATCGATAGGCATAACGTCATAAGAACCGTTGATGGTTATCGGAACAATCGGCAGTTTCAAATCCAAAGCCATTTGATAAGCTCCTTTTTTAAATACTCCCATCTTTCCGGTGCGTGTTCGCGAGCCTTCGGGAAAAATAGCAACAGAAGCGCCGTTTTTCAATTTTTCTTCCGCTTGCTGGATGGTTTTTGCCGCTGCTTGTGGCGATGATTTATCCACAAAAATATAGCCGGCTGCTTCACAAGCAAGTCCCACAAAAGGTATTTTTCGCAGGCTTTGTTTCATTATCCATTTGATTGGCTGCCCGATTTGAAAAAGAAGAAAAACATCGTAAATCCCTTGATGATTAGATATGAAAATATAGGATTGTTTCCCGTCTAATTTTTCTTTCCCGATTATTTTTACCGGACACAGAGTGAAAATGCACATCAGCCGCGACCATGCTACAACGGGATAAAAACTAAAAAAGCGTTCGCCTCCCAATATGCAGCCTATAAAAACGATTATTGCCGTTGCCAGCGTAATAATTAAACACAAAGGCGACCAAATGAATATTTGATAAATAATCAAAATAAAGCGTTTCATATTATCTCAATGATTTTACAGGGCAAAAATAAAGAAAATTTTAATTTGAAACCAATTTATTTTGAAGTTCCTCAGCCAAAATACCGTGAAATAATTTTCCTTCGTGTGCTAAGGAAATTTTACCGGTTTCTTCGGATACAATAATTATTTTAGCATCGGTTTCTTGCGACAATCCCAAAGCGGCACGGTGCCGCAGTCCTAATTCTTTGGGGATGTCGTGGTCTTGAGAAACCGGTAAAATGCAGGCTGCCGCCTTAATCCTTTTCGCGCTGATAATCATGGCTCCATCATGTAAAGGACTGTTTTTAAAGAAAATATTTTCAATGAGGCGGGAACTGATATTTGCGTTCAAAACTTCGCCTGTTTCGACAAAACGGTCTAAAGGAATGGTTTGTTGAATGGCAATCAATGCGCCTTCTTTGCGTTTCGCCAAATCCATAGCCGCCAAAACAATCGGCATAATATAGCTGATATTTTCGTCTATATCGTTTTTACTTTTGGGTTTAAATAAGTTTTTGATGAATCCGAGTCCTTTATTTGAACCCAGCGCTTGAAGAAACTCCCGTATTTCTTTCTGAAATACAATTGCCAAAAGTATAAAGCCCACACTGATAAATTTGTCTAAAATAGCGCCCATCAAGCGCATTTCAAAAACCCGGGATACCAGAATCCAAATAGCTATAAAAGCCAAAACGCCAAGGAAGATTGCTGTTGTTCCCGTTTTCCTCATTAAAATGTAAGTCTCGTACAGGAAAAAAGCGACTAATAAAATATCTATTATGTCTTTTATACCGAAGTGAATCATTTACTTCCGTTTTTTATCTTATTAAACAATTGAACCGTTTCGATTGCTTCTTTTACATCATGAACTCTTAAAATATGTACACCCTTTGTTAAAGCAAACATATTCAACGCCGTAGTCCCGTTTAAACTCTCATCCACAGAGATGTTCAGCGCTTCCCGAATCAGCGTTTTTCTCGAAAGACCAACCAAAATAGGCAGTTCAAAGATATGAAATTCTTTCAATTTATCCAAAACTTCATAATTTTGAGAGGTTGTTTTACTGAATCCGAAGCCGGGGTCAATCCAGATATCATTCACTCCTTTTTGGTGCAGTTGATTCACTTTCTCTGCAAAATACAACAGGATTTCCTGCATCAGATTCTCGTAATGCGTATTGTTCATCATGGTTTGCGGATTCCCTCGAATGTGCATGGCGATGTAGGGAACTTGCAAACGGGCGACTGTATCAAACATTTTTTCATCCAATCCCCCTGCGGAAATATCATTGATAATTGCTACGTCCCAATTTTCCACACAACGGCGAGCTATTTCCGAACGGAAAGTATCTACCGAAACGATAGCATCGGGAAATTCCCTAAACAAAATTTTCAGCCCCTGCTCCAAACGGCGCAATTCTTCTTTCTCATCAACAAAAGCCGCCGCCGGACGCGACGAATATCCTCCGACATCTATGAAATCGGCACCTTCTTCTTTTATCTGCCAAACTCGTTCAACAATTTCTTTTTCAGCTTGCTTACGACTTTTATCGAAAAAAGAATCAGGCGTGATATTCAAAACGCCCATGACTTTCGGTGAAGAAAAATCAATCAGATTCCCTTTAATATTAGCAGTTAATGTAGCAGTATGAAAATTCATGCTACAAAAGTAAACATTTTGAATGGAGTTTTCAAACCTATTTTTTATCTTTGTATAAGAAATAAATAAAATAGATGAATACGACCGATTTATATTCCGTTTTTCTGAAATATCCCATAATTACGACTGATAGTCGGAACTGTCCGCCCGATTCTATTTTTTTTGCATTAAAAGGAGATAAATTCGACGGAAACGATTACATCGAACAGGCGCTGCAAAACGGAGCCGCTTTTGCTGTCGGCGACCGTGCCGGTTTACCGGAAGATAAAAGGATTATCCGCGTGGATAATGTATTGACGTCTTTACAGGATTTGGCTACTTATCACCGAAAACAACTGTATACCAAAGTTATTGCTATCACCGGAAGTAATGGAAAAACGACTACGAAAGAATTAATTGCCGCTATATTATCTGCTCAATATCCGGTATTGTTTACACAAGGAAATTTAAATAATCACATCGGCGTACCTTTGACTTTGCTTCGATTGAAGCCCGAACATCGTTTTGCCGTCATAGAAATGGGCGCTAATCATCCGGGCGAAATTAGGGAACTTTGCCGTATTGCCGACCCCGATTTCGGGTTGATTACCAATGTAGGAAAAGCGCATCTGGAAGGATTCGGTTCTTTTGAAGGTGTAGTTCGCACGAAAACGGAATTGTATGAATATCTTCGAGAAAAAAATGGAATGATTTTCGTAAATGTTGATAATCCGATTTTGAAAGAGCGAAGTCAAAACATAAATACAATTTATTACGGGACATCTCCCGAAGCGTTTGTGCAAGGGAAAATCATAGATTCGGATTCTTGTATGGAAATGGAATGGCGGGTCAAGCCCGCCATGACAGATTATAGCCTAATAAAAACCCAATTAGTAGGCAATTACAATTTCGAGAATGTTTTGGCAGCTATTTGCATAGCGGTATATATTGGAGTGGAAACGGAAAAACTGAACCGTGCGATTGCCGAATATGCGCCAACGAACAACCGCTCGCAAAGCCTAAAAACCCAAAGAAACGACTTGATTATAGATGCTTACAACGCCAATCCGAGCAGTATGCAAGTGGCGTTGGATAATTTTCTGAACTTAAAAGTTTCTCCCAAAATGGCGATTATAGGAGAAATGAAAGAATTGGGAGAATACAGTTTGGAAGAGCATCAAAAATTGGTTGACCGCTTGCGGGAAAGTGCTATTGACAAAGTAATTCTGTGTGGAGAGAATTTTCAAAATACGCATTCAATTCCTCCCGATTGGGCAGTTTTTCATCATACGCAGGAATTATCGGATTATCTTCAATCCGAGCATTTCTCCGGATTTCACATTTTAATTAAAGGCTCTCGAACAAATCAATTAGAGAAGACGATTGAGTTTTTGTAATGCAATCTCTTACATATCACCCACTACCTTATTCCGGTTTTTCATTTCGTATTTTATCCAATTCTTCGGCATTTTCTTTCACTTTCTTATCGGAAAGCGGATAGAACATCATACCGAAAAATGCAAGTACGCAACAAACGGCAGGCAACAAGCTAATCATTAACTGTTCGCCGAAAATAGTCTGAGAACTTTGTTGTAACCCTTGCTTAATAAGTTCCGGATCGTATTTGAACCATGCCAAAATCCATCCCGTTAATGCGGCTCCCAAAGCCCAACCAAGTTTTTGAGACATGGATGACGAAGAGAAAATCAATCCCGAAGCCCTGCGTCCGGTCGTTAATTCTTGATGATCTACGATGTCGGCAAACATACTCCAAAGTAAAGGCAACACATAGCCGGCGCAAAGAGATATCAATATCTGTATCAGTAACACCCACTTCAATTGCATAAGGATAAAGAAAAACATTGCCCACGATTGAGGTGCTACACTAAGAGGCGGAGTTTCAAATTGATTAGGAATATAGAAAAACACTACACTCAAAACAGCAGCAATCAGCATAGCAATCATGTAAGTGCGTTTCTTTCCATACTTTGCTGAAAGACTCGGTGCAAATACTACGCCCAGCAGATTAGCAGCTTGTCCTACAAGAAAATAAATAGTGGCAGTGTCCCATCCGGTACCTGGCATTCGGTAGGATAATTTCACATAATCGCGGAAATAATAGATGGCTACACCGTCACGAACTGCATTGAATAACAAGGCTGCTAAACCGGTTCCTACCAAAATCCACCAAGGTGCATTGTGAAAGAGACTTATTAAATCTTGCTTTACAGAAATGTTGTCGTTTTTATTTTCATTTACCGCTTCCACCCGTTCGCGTGTCCATCGGAAACAGAGAATGAAAAGCACGGTGCAAATAATGCCGATAGTAACGATACCCATTGTCCAGGCTATGGGCAATGTGCTGACTGTACCTTCATTCATTTGTGCTGCCGTAGAATCAAAAATCTTTGCATAATTATCAATCAAAGGTTGCAACAACATAAATGTAATGAAACTGCCAATAAATGCAAACGACATACGATAGGATGAAAGCACATTCCGTTCCTTCGGCTCAGACGACATCACTCCCAAAAGTGAAGCATAAGGTACATTAATCATGGAATAGACAATCATCATCAACGAATAAGTGATGTAAGCATATACCAATTTACCAACGCTTCCAAAGCTCGGCACAAAAAATGTGATAGCGCCCATTACAGCAAACGGGATGGCGAACCACAGAAGATAAGGGCGGTAATGTCCCCAGCGAGTTTTAGTACGGTCGGCGGCAATACCTACAAATAGATCAAAGAATGAATCCCATAGCCGAGCTACCAAAAACATGGTTCCTGCGGCAGCTGCGGTAATACCGAAAACGTCAGTGTAAAAAAACAGCGCATACATTCCGAATATTTTCCAAAACATGGACGACGCCATGTCGCCAAAGCCGTATCCAACTTTGTCTTTGAGGGTAATTGTCGCGGTTTTCATTTAAAGAGTTTTAAATTTTTATCTGTCAATTTAATTATTGACTCTACGGAAGTACGCGACCTACCTTTATCGGCAGGCGTATGAAAGCAATAATCAACCAATCGGTCGATGGTGGAAGTAGCCACATGCATTCGGGTATCGGACGATGCATAATAGATAAACACTTTACCGTCGTCGGCAATCCATCCGTTAGAAAATAATACATTTGATACATCACCTATCCTTTCTTCCCTTTGAGGCGCCATGAAGTATCCGCCCGGTTCGGCAATGACTTTGGAAGGATTCTTCAAGTCGGTCATGTAAAGATACAACACATACCTAAGTCCCGCAGCGCATCCGCGCACGCCGTGAGCCAAATGCAGCCATCCTTTATCGGTTTTGATCGGAGAAGGTCCTTCTCCGTTTTTCATTTCTTTAATTGTATGATATTTACGGAAATTGATGATTTTTTCCCTTTTTATTTCCGCTCGTGTTATGTCTTTTATTAAAGCCCAACCGATTCCGCCTCCGGAACCCGCTTCAATAAATCCGTCTTGCGGACGGGTATATAAAGCGTATTTTCCTTTTACAAATTCGGGATGAAGCGCTACATTGCGTTGCTGAGTTTTGGATATCAAATCGGGCAAACGTTCCCAATTGATAAAATCTTTCGTGCGAACAATCCCGCAGGAAGCCGTTGCAGCGGATAAATCGCCGGGTGCGGCGGCAGGGTCTCGCCGTTCGGCGCAAAACAAGCCGTAAATCCAACCGTCTTCATGTGCCGTTAAACGCATATCATAAGCATTTGTTTCTGGATCTTCTACGTCAGGCAGGAGGATAGGATAATCCCAAAAACGAAAATTATCGATTCCGTTCGGACTTTCCGCAATGGCAAAGAAAGATTTCCGATCGCATCCTTCCACTCGAACCGTTAAAAGATATCTGCCGTTCCAACGGATAGCGCCGGAATTAAAAGTCCCGTTTATTCCGATTCGTTCCAATAATTTAGGATTACTTGCGGGGTTAAAATCATAACGCCAGATAAGCGGAGTATGATCAGCCGTTAAAACAGGATTTTTGTACCGTTGAAATATTCCGTTGGCTTTCTTTTTTTTCCTGTTTTCACGAGTCAGTAACTCTTCATGCTTGTCAAATAATTTCTTGACTTTTTCCTTGTATTTTTCCATGATTAGGAATGATATTTATAAAAACGCTCAAAGGTAATTCTTTTTTCCGAATTTTATCTTTTTTTTCAGATATAAGTGAATAAAGATTAATTAAAGAATGACGGTATAATGCCGGAAAACGGCAAACTCAAACGTAAAGTCAATTACAAAAAAGGAATGTCCATAGACGTTACCAATTGTTTAAATCAATTGAATGGAGTGGATATAACCGCAATTACCGGAATCAGTGAAATTTCTGCTCTGACCATTTATTCGGAAGTAGGTATCTGTATAAATCGTTTCAAAAACGAAAAACATTTTACCTCATGCTTGGATTGGCGTCCAACACCAAAATATCCGGCGGCAAGATTATCAGCAGCCATGTCCCAAAAAAGAAGCATTACACCAGACAGGCTTTCCGAATGGCTGCTATGAGTCTGTGTAATAACAAGGGGGACCTTTTGGGGGATTATTACCGAAGGATAAGAGCAATAGCGGGAGCGCCCAAAAGCCATTGTTGCTCTCGCTCGAAAAATAGCTGTCATATATTATAAAATGATGGCAACCAAAGAGACGTATAATCCTCAAGCATTAATCGATTATCAAGAAAAATATAAATCACTGAAAATAAAAAATTTAGAGAAATATTTAGACCGATTGAGGGCGGCGGGTTGATGGGGCTGTTACATAAGAGGGAATTTGCATGTAAAAGCCCGCAATGACAGAACTTTTGCAGGGGATTGCAAGCCTCCGCTACGTCCGCAATGACAAAAGGTTGAAATCCTAAAATCCTCAATGCGGGGGTATTGGGATTATTGGAAAATGATGATGAGTTATGAATTACCAAATTGTCAATATCCCCATCTTGGAGATTTGGCAATATAACTTTGTGCGGATTGCGTCAAACTGCTCGTTAGGTGCAGGAGATTTGCTACTTATAAAAAAAGACGCCCGTATTTTTCGGAATAATATCCGGAATACAGGCGCCCCTTGAAATTTTACTTTGTACTGTCTTTCCGGTTTTCTTTAAACCGTTTGTCGGGCGTACCGTCTTTTTTTAAATGCTTGACAATTGTTGTGTCCTTGTTTACCTTGAAGCGTTTGTCGAGCGTGCCGTCTTTTTTCAGATGTTTCCCCGTTGATACAGCCTGTCCTGCGGAAGCAGCAGCTTTCTTTGCCTCAACTCTTTCTGCCTTTGCGGCTTTTCTTGCCGCTCTTTGTGCAGCGATGCTGTCTCTTTTTGCAGCAGAAATTGTGCCAGACGCTACTTCAACTTTTTTTGCTTCAACTCTTTCTGCCTTTGCGGCTTTTGCAGCTTCTCTTTTTGTAGCCGCTTGAGCCTTAACCGCTTCGGTTTTTGTTTCCGCTTTAGCTTTTGCAGCTTCCCTTCTTACAGCCGCTTGAGCCTTAGCCGCTTCTTTTTTTGTTTCTTGTTTTACCGCTTGAGTTGCAGTTGTCGTCGCGGTTTGTGCAAAAGTTGTTGCACAAACAAATAAAACAGCCATCATTAGACCAATTACTTTTTTCATACTAAAAAATGTTTTAAATAATTTTTGGCAGTTGGCATATCAGCTGTCGTTTAATTTGTTATAACAATGTATATGCCCATCTTTAAATCTAAAATCGATTTTCAGCATGCAAAGATAATTATAAAAATATTATGTGCGCTTTTTTTAGAAATAAATTACAATTTTTAAAATAACTTTAATAAATACTTACCAAATATGGTTTTATTAAGAACAAAAGAAACTATTTGACATTTTAGAATTCCCCCTTTTAACGATAAAAAATAAAATTCTGAATTGCAGGTAATTACACGTTTGATAATTAGTTCATAACTCAGTTTATAACTTTGTTCATAAGTTTTTGAAAAAAATACTCAAAAATATGTGGGGAATTGTGGATAATGTTGTACTTTTACACTCTGAAATAAACAATTGGAAAATGTACGACGCATTTATCGGTAATATTAACGTAAAGACGGACGAAAAAGGACGGGTTTTCATACCTGCTTCTTTTCGCAAAATCCTGCAATCATCAGGGGAGGAGCGTTTGATATTACGAAAAGACGTTTATAAAGATTGTTTGATTTTATACCCCGAAACCATTTGGAAAGAAAAGTTGAATAAACTTCGGGAAGATTTGGATGAGTGGGACGAAGGACAACAAGACCTCTTTCGCCAATTTTCGTGGTTAGTCGAGATTTTGGAAATGGATTCTAACGGGCGCGTTCTGATTCCTAAAAAATATTGGCAAATGGCAAATGTTACCAATTCGGTTTGCTTTTTGGGCGTAAATAATGCTATTGAATTGTGGAATCCCGACTTACTGGTTAAAACCATGCTGAGTCCCGAAAATATGAAGGACGGAGTAAAAAAATTCTTGGCTCGAAACCGGCAGAAAAAAGAATCCGATTGATTGTAAAATATGAAAGAAAATGCGCCATATCATGTTCCTGCTCTTTTGAAAGAGAGTGTCGCCGGATTACAAATCCGCACGGGCGGGATTTATGTGGATGCTACTTTCGGCAGCGGCGGTCATTCGAAAGCGATATTGGAACGTTTGAATGGAAAAGGACATCTCTACGGTTTTGACCAGGATGGAGATGCAGAGAAAAACACTTTCTCCAATCCGCTGTTCACTTTTGTGAGAAGCAATTTCCGCTATCTTTCCAACTTTATGAATTGGTATGGCGTCTCGGAAATCGATGGATTACTGGCTGATTTGGGCGTTTCGTCCCACCATTTTGACGCCGAGAACAGGGGATTTTCCTTCCGCCTTGAAGGAAATCTTGATATGCGGATGAATCAGCGCGCCGGAATCAATGCCGCAGATATATTGAATACCTGTTCCGAAAAAGATTTGGCAGATATTTTTTATCAATATGGGGAATTACGTAATTCCAAGGCGATTGCGAAAGCGATTGTAAAAGCTCGAGAGCAAAAAAGAATCCGGACAACTCAAGATTTTCTGGATATTCTAAAGCCTTTTTTCAGTCGGGAAAAAGAGAAGAAACAATTAGCGCAAGCGTTTCAATCATTGCGAATTATAGTAAATGAAGAAATAAATGCGCTGAAAGAATTGTTGATGCAGGCAACGGCATTGTTGAAACCCGGAGGACGCTTGGCGGTTATCTCCTATCATTCTTTAGAAGACCGGTTAGTGAAAAATTTCTTCAAAACCGGTAACTTTGAAGGAATCGTCGAAAAGGATTTTTACGGAAATGTAAAAACGCCGTTTCAGACGATTAATACGAAAGTAATTATTCCCCAAGCGGAAGAAATTGAACGAAACCCACGCGCCCGGAGCGCAAAATTAAGAATTGCAGAAAAAAATGGAAACGGAAAAGAACAAAGTTAAGCTCACATGGGCGGAGAAAATTCGCAGGTGGCTGAACGGTAAATTTTTAACCGAAGATTTTATCGTTAAACAATCCAAGTTACTTTTTTTGATTTTCTGTTTAATTTTATTATTTATCAGTAATCGCTATTATTGTGCAAAAAAATTAACGGAAATGGATAATTTGAAAAAGGAATTGTCAAGACGGCAAAACGAACAGGTGGACTTGAATGCCCGCTTAACCAAAATCAGCAGGCAGGCGCAAATAGAAGAATTGCTTAAAGACAAAGGAATTGAATTGACAAAGGGAAATACAATCGTTTATCAAATAGAAAAATAACGAATTATGTCCAATAAGAATAAAATAGATAATAAGAAAATACAACGGAACTATTTTATCGTTGCATTGGTTTTAGCGCTGGTGATTGTGGCGATTGTTGCGCGGGCGGTCGTAACTTCATTTGTGGAAAGAGAACAATGGAAAGACATAGGTCAGCGGTATGTTCCTTTCCACGATACAATTCCTGCGCCGCGCGGAGATATTTATTCATCGGACGGGATGTTATTGGCTGCGTCCGAAACAAATTACCAATTGTATATGGATTTTTGGGCGGACGGATTAAAAGAAAAAACTTTGAAAGACAATATCGGAGCGCTTGCTATCGGGCTAAACAAGCTGTTTCCGGAAAAATCGGCAAGTCAATATGAAACGAATATATTGAACGGCTTGAAGATGAAGCAAAATGAAGCCCAAAGAATTAAAGCCAGCGAAGAGGATGTGGTAAAAAGAAGTACAAGTTATCAACTGAATATTCCTATAGTTAATGATTTGAAATATGGAAAGATAAAAGAATTGCCATTTTTCAATCAAGGGAGAAATAAATCGGGATTGTATGAAAAAAAACTTATCAAACGAATCAAACCTTTCGGTATATTAGCGTCTCGAACCATCGGCGATATTTGGAACGGAGTGGACAGTGTCGGAGGAAGATACGGTTTGGAAAAAGCATACGACAATTTTTTGGAAGGCAAACCGGGGGTTATTATCAAAAGATGGATAGAAGGACGATTTAAAGATGTTCCCGAAACAGACCCCGTTCCGGGAAAAGATATTGTTTCGACTATAGACGTTAATTTTCAAGAAATAACGGAAAATGCCTTAATGAACAAACTGCAAGAATTGAATGCCGAATCGGGAACAGCAGTCGTTATGGAAGTAAAAACGGGAGAAATCAAAGCCATAGCCAATCTGGGACAATCCGACGGAGCATGGAATGAATGTCTGAATTATGCTTTGTCCGATATGAGCGAACCCGGCTCGACATTCAAAGTCGCTTCCATGATGGTTGCCTTGGAAGATAGCGTTGTTCACCCAAACGACCCTGTGGATGTCGGTAACGGAAGATTTGAATATGCAGGCTCTCCGCTGCTCGATCATAATGCAGATCGCGGCGGATACGGTAAGATTACGGCAGCAAAAGCAATATGGTTTTCCTCCAATGTAGGCGTAGCCAAAATTATTTTGAGAGGTTATGAAAAAAATCCGGGTAAATACGTTGACGGATTATACAGGATAGGAATCAATAAAGATTTAAAAATTGAAATTCCCGATTACATGAGAGCGAGAATCCGTCATCCGAACGATACTACAAGACATTGGTATAAAACGACTTTGCCATGGATGTCATTCGGTTATGAAACGCAAATTCCACCGATACACACACTCACTTTTTTTAATGCTATCGCAAATGACGGAACAATGGTTAAACCAATGTTCGTGAAAGAAATCCGAAATGCAAGCGGAGGAAGCGATAAGAAAAAGCCGGTGGTACTTCAAGAGCATATCTGTTCGGACAATACATTAAAAATGATTCGCGAAATGCTCGACAGCGTAGTCAATCATCCGCACGGAACCGGAAAGCCTGCCCGTTCGGACATAGTGCATATTTCGGGAAAAACCGGAACGGCGCAATTATCGCAAGGCGCAGCAGGATATAAAGCAGGAGGCAAAAGTTATCAAGTGTCGTTCTGCGGATACTTTCCCTCAGATGCTCCGAAATATTCCTGCATTGTGGTCATTCGGCGCCCGCGCAACGGAAGCGCTTCGGGCGGATTTATGTGCGGACCGGTCTTTAAACAAATTGCCGAAGCTGTTACGGCTACGGATGTTATAGAAAAACCGATAAATCTTTCTAAGGAAAAAACAGTGGATGAAATTCCGAAAGTGAAAAGCGGAATGATGGATCAATCGAAATATGTCTTGAATAAATTGGATATTCGTTATACGGATAGTTTGAAAGGAAATTGGGCAAACGCTCAATGGAACAACAACCGATTGGTGCTTAAAGGGCAACAACTTGCAAAAAATACCGTACCCAATGTCATTGGAATGGGAGCTAAAGACGCCGTTTATGCTTTGGAAAATATCGGTTTGCGTGTGAATCTTTTGGGACAAGGAGAGGTTTACAGCCAATCGTTGGGTGTGGGAGAAGCGGCAACAAGAGGACAAACAATAACCATTCAATTGAAATAAATTATGGAACTGAAAGAACTTCTTCATACTTTGGACGTATTGGAAATCGTTGGCAGTACGGAAATTCCAATTACAGGCATCCATTGCGATTCGCGGAAAATAGAAGCGGGATTCCTTTTCGTTGCCGTTCCCGGAACCCAATCCGACGGTCATTCGTATATTGGAAAAGCAATAGAGTTGGGAGCGAAAGCAATTGTTTGCCAAGTCTTTCCAGAAAATATTTCCTCAATGTCATTGCGGGCTCGACCCGCAATCCCCTCAAATGAAGTTACCTATATCAAGGTGAAAAACAGCGCCGAAGCATTGGGACAAATCGCTTCTGTCTGGAACGGCGAGCCGTCGAAACATCTGACTTTGGTTGGCGTGACCGGTACGAACGGAAAAACGACTACCGCTACCTTATTGTATTGGATGTTTCAAAAATCAGGATATAAAACAGGTTTATTATCCACTGTTTGTAATTATATTAATGAAAAAGAAATACCGGCGACTCATACCACTCCGGATGCGATTGAGTTGAACGATTTATTGGGACAAATGGTAAATGCCGGTTGCGATTATGTATTTATGGAAGTCAGCTCGCACGCCATTGACCAAAAGCGGATTGCTGGATTGCAGTTCAAGGGCGGCATATTCACCAATCTGACGCGCGACCATTTGGATTATCATCCGACTTTCGAAGCCTATCGGGATGCCAAAAAAGCGTTCTTCGACGGATTGCCCGCAGGCGCTTTTGCCTTGACCAATAAAGATGATAAAAACGGAATGTTTATGCTTCAGAATACCAAAGCAAACAAGCAGACCTATTCCCTTTTGTCATTGGCAGATTTCAAAGGAAAAATTATAGAATTGCATTTCGACGGAACGGAAATGAGCATCAACGGAAAAGAAATCGCTACGCAGTTTGTCGGTAAATTCAATGCCTACAATCTTTTGGCGGTTTATGGCGCTGCCGTTCTCT
>Ga0209629_10001501_pt1 | contig 14884 bp, 12 predicted proteins | sample TergutCu122P5_FD_187286 | JGI IMG/M metagenome (GOLD analysis project Ga0209629, IMG submission 187286) | Cubitermes ugandensis P5 segment gut microbial communities from Kakamega Forest, Kenya - Cu122 P5 (SPAdes) (version 2) | ecosystem: Host-associated > Arthropoda: Insects > Digestive system...
AGAGCTCACAGACGTGCCTCATGAAGTGCTGGTGTACTCTGTAGTGGTTGTGGGGCAGTAACATGCAACACACAGACGTCAATCTAATAAAAATATCTTGGGCACCCTCAAATAGCTGGAATTTTATAGAGTAAGTACATAGAAGCTTTAGATCTGTTTTGCTGTCACCGTAGAAAAAGTTGATATCTCAATGGCATTCAGTTTATGAGTATGTGGCCATTCATACATACAGAGGAATGTGGATAAGGAAGACTGTCATAGGTGCTCAGAAATGGCCGCCAAGAAAATCAAACTCCAGGAAGAAACTATAAGTGAAATTCTGGTTGCTGACACCGGCTCAGAATCAGGTACTGAGGCTAGCGATGGAGGAGGAGGAGGAGGGGAGAATGAGGGGGGAGGAGGTGGAGGAGGAGTAGAAGAAGAAGAAAAACAACAACAGCAAGCCCCAGCAGAAGTCGGAGGACAGGTTGCAGCAAGTGGCAGATTACCAACCTGGGCACCGCCTCAAGGAACACAAATATCCGTCCTTTTGTCGGTCCAGCAAAAAGTGTGAAAAAAGTGAGGTTCCACACATCAACAAAGACAGCTCGCCACTGTCTGTGTTGCTGTTGTTTTTTACAGAAATTTTTCATCTGCTGGTGGAACAGACCAACGTATACTACCAGCAACACCTAGATGGACAAGCCGGACCTACCCACTGACTGCCTGACATTACATTGCCGGACATGATGATTTTCGTTGCCGTAGCTCTGCACATGGTACACGAATTGAAAGACACACTACATGACTACTGGACGAGACTTAGGCAGCTACGCAATCCGTTTTACGGTGAGACCATGACACGTGACAGATTTTTACACATACTGCGTTTTCTGCATTTTGCAGACAATTCACAGAGACCTGACAATGGTGAAGAATATGACCGACTATGGAAATTAAGGACTGTCTTTGACAAACTGAACGAGGCCTATGCTAAATTCTATAACCCCTCAGAGCATTTGGCAGTGGACGAGGTAATTGTAAAATTCAAGGGCAGAGCTATCTTCAGACAGTACATTCCAAAGAAAACAAAACGTTTCGGCATCAAAATTTACAAACTCTATGATGAATCAGGGTATACATATGACATGAAAGTGTACTTGGGTAGAGACTCACACTCTGCCACTGACAACATGACTGCAACACATGCAACTGTTAGGCAAATGACTTGCAGAGTTGAAGACTTAGGGCACAAAATATTTATGGACAATTTCTTTTCATCCCCAAGACTGTTTGATGACTTGGACAGACATCAAATAAATTCAAGCGGGACAGTACGGCCCAACAGAAAAGATATGCCCCATGACTTTGAACCAAAACAGCTGAAATTAAAAAGGGGTGATGTAAGGGTGAGGACCAGGGGAGGTTTGACTGCATTAGTTTGGAAGCCGCCACAACCAGCACTGGCCCGCGAAATCACCACCACAACTCCGCTGCCGACAGTGTTCTTCTCACGGCCTGAGAAATGGCAGTGTGTGTAAATGTGCCAGATGTGACGTGGGCTTGTGCTGGGTGCCTTGTTTCACCGAATATCACACCAAAGTAAATTTGTAAATCATCACCCCCCTTGTGAATACTGTGTGTAGTGATAAAACAGTGATCCAAGGTGCCACAGACCTTCTACAGCAACCAGAACTATGTGAATAATGAACTATTTACACCACATTTTATGTAATGCATGCAATTCACAGGCCTAAATTTGTTATAAAATTAGGTTAACATTTTTTCCCGGATTAACCAATTCATAAGCAGAGTATTTTATTTCATTAAATTTGATTGAAAAGCCTATGAGATATGCTTTTTTTTCCCCTAAGAGTCAGCATTAAAAGTTAAAATCCCCAGTAAAAAATCTCGGGAGACTGTCACTGCACAGTGGGATTTAAATCTGGCATTAAAGGGTTAATCCCATGCATGCACAACCTGTATCACACTCAGCATTTGTTCTCATGGAAAAAATTCCAACTTCTATTACTCATGTGGTGCCCAGCCCAACTCATGGCCAGGGTACCAACTATCAACACTGAGGATTTTTACAGTGTATCTTGATCCCACCAGCCAAATGCCAAAATATTACATCAAATGAGGCCACAACCACTCCAGTGCACATCCCTTCGAATTCATTATTCAGTATCATCCTACCATCCAATGCTATTAGTCTGAGCTGCTGACAGAACCCTTAGAAAAACTACAAACAAATACTTAAATTTCATACTCCACTACAAATTTTGGCAACATTCAAGCAATACAGGAATTCATCCCAAATTTTTTACAAACTTTGTTTAATTTGTATAATGTTTTCACAAACATTGATGTTTCAGGTCACTGAAAGTAAGACAGAGACAGAGCACCTTACTTAACACAAACTCATACAAAGAGTCCATGAACAGCTCAATCTTTCTGCAGTATACCTACCTCCACAGTCCAAATAAATTAACAAGAAGCAGTGAAAAAGGCCAACAATTTGGAAAATCATAAAGCATCAGCTACAGGTGAGACCATACCTTGACTAGAATGACAGTGCATGTACCTAGAGCCCCAGCAGAATGACAGTGGCCCGACTATGACCAAGGGAAAATAAGACGCTAGGTGTACTCAGGGCCCCAACAGAATGGCAGTGGTACAGCTAAGGCCCCAACAAAATGATACAGGCTGTAGTCAGGTCCCAAAGGGCAAGGCAGTGGCTAAACCTAGGACTCCAGCAACATGACCCTGACTGTAGCTATGCCCCCAAAAGAATAAGACACTGGTTATAGCTATGGCCTGAACAGGATATGAATGTGACTGTAGCTAGGATGACAACAGAATATAACACTGCCTGTAGCCAGGGCCCCAACAAAATATAACATTGGCAGTAGCTAGGACCCCAACAGAATATGACACTGGTTGTTGCTAGGTCCCCAACAGAACATAACATTGGCTGTAGCCAGGACCCCACCAGAATATGACATTGGAAGTACCTAGGACCCCACCAGAATATGACGTTGGCTGCAATGAGGGCCCCAACAGAATATGACATTGTAACTATGGCCCAAACAAAATATAACATTATAACTTGGGCTGTGGGTAAGGCCCCAACAGAATATGGCATGGCTGTAGCTAGGACCCAAAGAGGATATGACAAAGACTGTAGCTAGGGCACCAACAGAATAACACTTGTTGTAGCCAGGACCACAGTAGACTATAACATTGGCTGTAGCTACAGCCAGAACAGGACAGGACTGTAACCATAGCTAGAGCTCCAACAGAACCACTCCACCCATCCAGTCATAAAAGGCAAGTTTCTGGATCCAAGTAGTTTGTAATTTTTCAACTTCTGTAAGACAATTTTTCTGCATCTGTTTACATTCTGGAACCTTTTATGTTTCAAAATTTTGTCCATTGTGTTTTCGGCTGTTGTGTTAACCCTTTGATGCCGGAATTAAATCCCTGCAAGCAACGCTGCCTGCCGGAATATTTTACTGGGGATTTTAAATTTTAATGCTTACTCTTAGAAAAAAAAACATATCTCATAGACTTTTCCTTCAAATTTAATGAAATAAAATTTTGCACTCTGCTTATGAATTGGTTAATCTGGGGAAAAATGTTCACCCATTTTTATAATAAATTTAGGCCTGCGAATTGCAAATAGTTCATTACTCACATAATCCTGGCTGTTGCGTAAGGTCTGTGGCACCTTGGATCACTGTTTTATCATGACACACAGTATTCACAAAGAGGGTGATATATTAAAAATTTACTTTTGTGTGATATTTCATGAAACAAGGCACCACACACAGGCCCACGTCACATCTGGCGCACTATGTGCCCTTTCTGTGGCCGCGAAGAGCACAGATGGCAGTGCAGTCGGGTTCACTGGCCAGTGTTTGTTACAGTGACTTCTGTTGAGGCTTGTTGTTGTTGTTGTTGTTGTTCCTCTTCTTCTTCCTTCTCAAACCAGTCTTCAAAATCGCTAGTCTCCGCACCTAATTCCCAGGCGGTGTCAGCAACTCTGCTGGCTTCCTCCTCAAGTTTTATTTTTTTCCCAGCCATGGCTCTGAGACCTACAATCGTCTGCCTTGTTTCCACTATATATAATGGGTCAGAGTTGCAGAAACATTATACCTCTAAAGATATGGTCTTCTGTAGTGACAGTAGAACAGATCTAAAGCTACAATGTAACTGCATATAAAATTCCACGTATTCGAGGGTGCCCAAGACGTTTTTAGTAGATTAATGGCTGTGTGTTGAAAGTTACTACACCATAACCCCTAGAGATTACCCCAGCACTACAAGAGGCAGGTATGTGGACCCTCCTGTAGCTGTAACATCGATATTTGTGGGTATCTCTGATTTTTGAGCATTACTTTTGTCTGAATTATTGGTACAGTATGCCACTGACAACCTTTCTGGTCAAGAAAGAGTTTTTGCTTCCTAGGCCAGTGTTGATATTTCAACCCACAGTGAACTCAGGGCATGCGATAATCAAAGCAAGCTGTGTCAAAATCTTATTAGTCAGCTGGGAAAAATGCGCAGTTACTAAGTGTCTACATATATATATCAGCATTTGTAGTGGAGGTGGTACATTCTGGCTCAGGTATGAAAACCTGACCTTCAAGGGTCCTGAAGCACAGCAAGCCACAGCAGTTAACCGAATAGAAGTGAACAAAATTCCGCCAAACTTCAACACACTATGCGACCCCTTTATGGGTCGTTTGGTGAGTTTAAAGGGCTCACTGCGTGACACCTTTATGGGTCGTTCAGCGTCAAAGGGTTAATATGTCCGATTACATACACGTCCATTGAAGTGCATTTTACCATTCATCTCAGTCACTGTAATTCTCGCTGTGTGTTTTACTTGCAATCCTACATAAAAGTGCCAGCAATGCTAGGACATTATAAATTTGTATTCATGTGTGTTTCTGAACTTTTGATACCTCAAAAGCTTTGCCAATGAAGCTTACCACTTCTGAAAGGTTGGCAATGTTTATATAATGATCACTTCCTTTTACCCAATGCAAAGCTGTGGAATATTCCAAAACACCAAGAAAAGTCTCATGCTTTGTTTGGATAGCAAACTACTGACTGTCACTGCACAATGTATAAATTTCTGCAGGGCAAACTACTGTACAGTTTACCTTCAAACACCGCAGTTCATGTGAAACAGAAAGATATTTTCAAGTTTGATCATGCCGACTACACTGTTAGTTCCTCTATACTGTAACAACAAAACATCTACATGAATTATTGTGTGAGACTATCAATGAATCAATTCTGTTATGTGGAAGGTACATTCAGATCACAATTCTCCAAAGTGAATGTGACAAAATCACAAAATCACACAACATCAAACCTCACATCAGACACACATCACTAGTGGTGGGAAACACAAACTGCATACTCGAGGTTCTCATACTGTGGTGTAAAGTTTGTGGCATTCATATCAACTTGACTGGGGGAGAGGCCCTATTCTGCATTTTGATACACACTGATTCAAGTCCTCTGGAATGTTATGCCATACTGAATGATACACAGTTATACACTTCACACTTTCCAGTTGGCACACAGTAGCATCCCAGAAGACCTGAATCTTCATTAACACCATTGTGAGAACCTCATATCGCACATATCTATTGTCATTAAATCCACTTTGGCCACTGTAGAGTATTACAGTTCCGCATTACCAATAAAAATGCATGCATTATTCAAAGTTTTTGCAAACCGTGCATAAAAAATGTGACTGAATGACTGCTGTGCAATACATATGCAGTACATTTAAAAACACAACACTTCTTTCTGGGGACAAAACTGGCAGTTTTCACAGCAACCATCAAGGTCAATATTACGAGCAGCAGATCACATATTTAAACTATGTCATATGTTGCATTTTAAAAATAAAATATGTGATCATTTTCCAAGACAAATTTTTTTTTTTTTTTTACTTTTACTAATGGATTACATTTATTCTTCAAAAATAAAAGTGCCAGCTCTGTCAGGAGGAAAGCACACTGTTTACCCATTACACCATCAAGCAAAGAATGTGAACAAATGCATGTATCTTAACACCGTATATACTGTGCATCATGTTCATAGCACTTTTTATTGACCAACACTTATGCATCATCCTATGTATACTAGATAACATACTAATTATTTCTCCAACGCGTTTCGGTGTTCACTGACATCATCGTCAGGAAGCCCATTTCAACTTCTAGTTCTTTGAAACACAGCAAATGATCACAAGCACTTGTTGGCCACATGCTACAACATCACACTTTTTTACACAGAATATACAACTCTTAATTATCACAAAATTGTTTTCACTGATGTGTATGTCTATTGAAATAGTTGAAAGTTTAAACCAGTTTGCATACAGACTGCACCACTCTGAATATCATTAAAGTGTCTTCACTGATATGTCTTCCTATAAAATAGTTAAAAGCTTAAACCACAAATGCACCATCCTTTTTTTTAAACATTTTGACAATCCTTGGTTGTGAAGAAACGAACCATTTTAGTACACACTTTCACAACTGAGGAATGTCAACAATGTTAAAAAAAAAGAATGGTGTGTATGTGGTTTAAACATTTAGCTATTTTACATACATGTCAGTGAAAAGAGTTTAATGATATTTAGAGTGGTGCATTCAGTGTGAAAACTGGTTTCAACTCTCAACTATTTAATAGACATACACATCACTGAAGAGGCTTTTATGATAATTAAAAGTTGTGTATTCTGTGTGAAAAGGTATTATCTCATAGCCTGCAGCCAACAAGTGGTTCTGATCATCTGATGTGTTGCAAGGAAGTTGCCGTCGAGTACAGGTCCCTGAAGATGATGTCAGCAAACACCAAAATGCATTGCAACTATAATTGTCATCTAGTATACACAGGATGGTGCATAAGTGTTGGTCAATAAAAAGTTAAATTTCATGTAGATAATCCTGTTATGAACACATGTTATGGAATCACCATGGAAAATAAAGATTTCGAGTGCAGTCTTCTGAGTTATGATGTAATGTAACCTGGCAAGCGGTTAGCAACACTGCCTCTGTCTTCAGCACAGGAGCCATTCCATTTTGATGGCTGAAGAAAAGTTCCTGCCACATGCACACACACACAAAACTTCAAACAGTATCATAACCCAGAAGATCATAACACAAGCCTTTTAAGAGGACACTGTGCCACAGAACTTAATGAAACAAATCATTATACTTAAAACACATATTTCAATACTACAACCTGCTAATAATTAAAATCATCTTTTGTTCAAATAACACTGCTTGCCTGTCATCTTATTTTCATGACACAACCAAAATGATATCAGAAAAAGGCTACTGCAATTAAGGTCCAAATGTGGATGACAGTTTACATACATAAGGCATATGAAGAATGCCACATACAGGCAGGTCTCGTTTTACGCCAGACTTACGTTTCCGAAAAATATCACACACAACAAATACAAAATTCTCATTTAACACAGTGTAGGGGATTGACAACCTCATCCTATACCCCTAGTGAACATGCAGACCTGTACAGTATATGTACTGTATATACAGTATATATATATATTTTTTTTGTACAGTATACACACATTTCTATAGGTTATATTTATTTCTAATGCAATAAAAACGCAAGAAACCCACATCCAGTTTTTGGCAAGGTTCATTCTGACAGGACTGTGGTAGTCTTGCTCCACACACACTTTAGTCCTGGCTTAGCACTTTCTGTAATTCTATCAGCATTAACACAAACTGCACATATGTTACTACAAGCAAATATAACATTACAACATATGTGAACAATCTGTTCACCTTTTTCAAGTCGGCTTATTATGTCTAATTTCTCTTTAATACTGACTGTCTTTCACTGATTTTTCACTTGGATTGCACTAGGTGATGTAGATTTATGTTTCTTATTCATGTTGGTAACAAAAGCCAATGCTAGTGAAGAGGGAACTACATCAATTACGTGATTATATCACCAACATAATCAATCCATACACATGGCTGATGGTGTGACAGTGATATCACTTTCTGCTGGCCTACAACACAAGACAAAAACGCCCACAGATTGTGTAGGCCAAATCGTGTTAAAACAATAATTATTGCATACCATCTATGCCAAATGGCGTTAAACTGAAAATTATCGCATAAATTCAAAAAGTGGCATAAATTTTCAAGTCACGCCAGTGCAAAATCATACAAAAAGAACTCATGTAAAAAAGAGACATGCCTGTACTATTCCAAGAGACAGAGAAAGTCTGTTACTGTAATAAAATTCAAAATGAAGACAAAAATACAAATAAAATAACCTAAACAAACAAAATATGAGCTTTCTTAATGTGATTTCAATGATGAGCCATTCTAAAGATGATCTACACCACAAAGGTGGGGGCAGATGAACATGAAACATTGCTAAGAACACAGGGGAAAAAAACACCTGGAGAAACACTTGCCTTGGTAATTAATTTGGGTATCTGTTGTAAGATGCCACAGTACAGACTCACAGACATACTGTATGCTAACAATAACATGCTACACTCTGCAAACAGTTTAAATGGAATTCATGTAATGATCACATAAAATTGGTGCTGCTGAAAGAAGTTAAATACCAGAATTGCTAGCAATAACAGTAAAAGCTTTCAAATAATTACACTGGTCAACAAAGATATTGTCCCATGAGGAAAAATGGTTGTTTCTGATGTATTTTTGGACACTGAATTCAAATATGTTTCCAGAATTTCTCTACCACCCACACCTTTCGTGTTGCATCAGACTATGTGAAAGCAAAAGCCTACACATGTGAGTCACTGGGGGCCTGTAACAGGTAGTCTGGACATGTTGTAACAAGCAGTCACGTGTCATACACGTGTGACTAACAGTCTTCTGCCGTTTGCTGGCCGGAGCTCAGTGTGTTATTGTCTCAGAAGTACATAGGGTTTGTTCAATCATTAATATGCCAAGAAAGTGCGTAAATTCATCGGATGCATTCTGCTACATCTGCAGTGAGGTGACATTCAAATCCTGAAGACAGTCTTTCACACCCCTCATTAAGAAATGCTACGAGCATTATTTCAGCTGCAAAGTGGGTGATCAGGACAAGAGTTGGGCTCCCCATTTTTGGTTGTGTGACATGCCAGGCTTCTCACAGCATGGACAAAAGGTTCATGCTGTATGCCTTTCGCCATTCTTATGGTTTCGACAGAGACCACAGACCATGTTTCAGATTGCTACTTCTGCCTGACAAGTATCACTGGTGTAACAGCAAAGTCCAAACACATTGTTCATTGTCCTAATTTACTATAAGTGTTGAGGCCAGTACCTCACAGTGCGGAGTTACCTGTGCCAAAGCCTCCAACAAACATGACGTTGAGTGACAGTGGGTCAACTGATGAAGAGGTAGGCCAAGCTAACAAAATTATGGATTGTGATCCAACATTTGCAGGATCCTGTTCTTTGAATGAACCACACCTGCAGACTCAAGGGGACCTGAATGATACCATCTGCAATTTGATCCTGTCAGAGAACAAGCTGAACCTTTAGGCTCCAGGTTAAAGGGCTGGAATCTTCTGCGCCAGGACACTAAGGTGTGTTTTTACTGTGGGTACCATGAAGAATTCAAGGATTTTTCCTCCCAGGAAGATGGTGTCATGTTTTACAATGATGTTTGTTCCACTATGGAAGTTTTTGACCATGAATATAACCCAGATCAGTGGTGCTTGTTCAATGATTCGTCAAAAGTGAGGTTGAAGTTGGTTCTACTCCACAACAGAAATAGAATCCCTTCCATTCCTTTGGCTCACGCAGCCAACATGAAGGAAATTTATGAAAACATGATGCTACTGTTGTGAAAGACTAAGTATGACGAATTTAAGTGGATGTTATGTGGTGATCTCAAGGTTGTGGCACTGTTACTCCGAATGCAACTAGGGTACATAAAATACTGCTGTTTCCTGTGTGAGTGGGACAGCCAGGACAAGAAGAATCACTATGTAAATAAGCTCTGGCCTAAATGAACATCACTGACACCAGGGGAGTAAAATGTCGTCAATCCTCCACTTGTTCTTCCAGATAAAATTTATCTGCCCCCTATGCACATAAAGCTGGGCTTCATGAAAAACTGTGTAAAAGGTATGGATAAAATTGGCCATGGATTTGAATACATGAGGAATAAGTTCCCAAATGTGAGTGATGCAAAAATCAAGGAGGGTATATTTATAGGACCCCAGATCAGGGAACTGATGCAAGACAAACAGTTCGATGAAGACCGGAATGAGACTGAAATAAATGCATGGTTACATTTAAGAGGATTTGCAAGGACTACTTAGGAAATCACAAAGCTGCGAACTATCAGGGTGTTGTGCAGGACCTGTTGACTTTGTACACCAGCTATGGGATGCAATTTTAGTCTGAAAATCCACTTTCTGGAGTCACACTTGGATTTCTTCCCAGAAAATCTTGGCAAAGTCAGTGACAACACGGTGAAAGATTTCACCAAGACATTATTGCTATGGAAAAGCGGTACCAAGGCAAGTGAACCTCATTTATGTTGGCAGAATATTGCTGGACACTGAAGAGGGATGTACCTGATGCCAAATACTAGCAAAAGTCATATGCCTCAACATTTTAGAGGAAAGTTTCTGCCTGTTTCATGAGCACATAAAGTGCTATTTTGCACATGTAAATTCCTCTGTATCTTTGAAACCCTGCCTAATAGAAAAAAAAAATCTGTATACATATCTGAATTCAGCAAAAAAGTACTGCTAAGTTCACCTATTGAAGTTCGTGGGACAAAAAAAAAAAAAGTTAAATTTTGTTGACCTGTGTTATAGGAAGTCAGTCTTATGAACACATCTCTTAAAGACACCACTGAACCAGCCATCAGTCAATAAAATTGTGCCATAATGACAAACACACCAGTAAAAATACATGCTGTTATGAAGGTCAGGTCGATAAGAACCATAATCAGTTCCGGCAACTGGTTAATTGGGTAAATGTAGGATACTGTCACCAGTAACTAATATAGCATGATAAGTTGTATATATATCTTGCCTGCTCCAACTTGCTGCAAAGTTTGTTGGGCCAGTCTCTAGGGGGTGGCATTTCAGGAACAAAAACATAATCTGCCTCACTAGTCAAAGCAGTGACAACAGCCAAATACCTGAACGGGAAAATATTAATGTCACTACAAATAAATTATAAATGCAAGAAAATATCATGTACAGTACATAGTGCACGTGTTATCATTTTCATCACAAACTAATCAAATTCAGTCATGTCATTACTACTTTACACCAGTTCTATACCAACAAGGACCATTTTAAACACTCATGTATGCATTTAAATGGCCTGTTGCTGAGTGTGGCATGGCCTTTAAAGAAATCTATACTGTGGCTCTTGCAATCCATCATTTGCATAAGACTGTTAGCACATGCACTTGTAACTCAAATAATAAAAACACAAAAACTACATCTCAATAATAAACAGCTGCCACATGGTAGCTAAATGACACAAACAGGCTACCTGCCTGCCATCTGTGAATAATGAGTGACGTTCATACCGCCTAATACAGTCAAGCCTGTGTCATATATAATTGTTGTTTGCAACTCATCCAACTTCAAATGAAAGAGAATAAACATTTTCCTTTCTACATATCCAATTTGTAGGATAATAAGATTACCTAAAGAAAAAACTGGTAAATCATATGAAACCGATTTACATATTCATAACTGCAATTTCACATAGCAACATTTCAAAATAAAAAACAAATCCCACACTGTTGCAGAATCAGTTACAAATTTATGTTACAACATTGAATTTAATAAACCATATGTCACTGTTATGAAGTAATCTGGAAAGTAAGTTATTTGTCAAAGGCCAAATACTTAGGAAATTGTAATGTTTACACCAAGGTCAATAAGCAGAATATCATACCATCAACAACCATAGTTACTGTTTCATTCAAGAACAATAAACTGTTAAGATGAGGTACAATGAAAAGCACAGCATTTACAGTATAAAGAGGTAGAAATCTGGGCTGCTTAATATAGACTGATAAAACAGAGACTCATCAATAATATCATTATCCTCAAGGTGGTGAGCTGTTGCAGTCATGAAGCCCGACGTGATTCTGATGATATACACCATTGTGTTACATGTAGAAGGTAGGAAGGTTTGCTTCTGAAATGAGCAAGATATGGTGGTTCTGAACAGTGATGCAAGAAGAAACGAGGGAACTTGTCAGATTATGAAGTGCTGGTAACCTCACTTTAAGGGTGTAATATTTTTAAGTAATATATGGTATGTATTGGAATTAACTTCATTTACACTTACTATCTTTCTCTTTCTGAACCCCATGCCTTTGAGCCTAGAATAAGGAAGATTGAAGGGTCCGATCTCACACATTCCTTGTACTGTTAATTTATTTATATAAGCTGATGGGACGCTACTGGATCGAATCCTTGGACTCCGAGTTCGAAAGCCTGCTTCTTAACCCCAACAGGCATAAAGTCTGAAGCTCCAGAACCAGCATTGAGTACTGGAGGGATAGACCCACTGTTTCACAATAGTCATTTTTCAGTAGGAGGTCCCAAATTACAATCCTGAGATCTTCATTGTTTTCCTCAGTTCCACCAGACAAACAGGGAGAGGCACTTCACATTAGGCCATGATCACTTCCCCATCCTTTCCATTTCATTCTCCATTAATCATTCTATCATCCAACACCATAAAATATGACCTCTCAGCAATGTTGTTTAAACAAACCATTCATGAAATAAGATCAAGTAACAGAAGTTTTGAAATTAGAAATGACTCTTAATACGAATTTTACACATGTAACACAAAAGTAATAGTTTTAAACCCTTTCATAGTTTCTCTGCAATTCTACCTTATCTGATTCACCTAACACCCAATTTTGTTAGCTACTGAACAATTGAGACTGAGTGTAAAATGTGGTGTCTGAATGGTGGTACAATCATAATACAACTATTCTATTAGCAAAACATCAAAATTACTTTTAGGTAGTTAGTGAATAATAAAGACCGAGCATAATATGCAGTGTGTGGACATTAATGGCATGGCATCTCACTAGAAGTGTCTGGAAAGAATTTTTTAAGAAGTGCTGTACATCCAATCCAATAGATGGGACTGATAATATGTTGTGGAATGGCAGTGATAAGAATGTGCATGTTAGGAGTGAGTGTGAGGAAGATCAAGGCACTGACTGTAAAGATAAAGACAATGACATAGATTAGTAAAGGTATATATAATCTGACATGCTCTGTGTATTAAGCGTATAAATTAATAGTACAATATTTTTCCTTAGCAGACATTTTATATTTGGGGGGTCATCTTAGATTAGGATAAATACGTTTTCCCTTGGCAGACATGTTTTATTTGGGGGGATCATCTTTGTATAGAGTTGTCTTGCATCAAGGTCAATGTGGTACATTTGGTTAGATATTGAATAACAAAGACTGAGTGCAAAATGTGGTTTATGAATGGTGGAATCATCATCATAATATGACTGCTCCATTAGCAATAATACAGAACTACTTTGGCAAAAACACCTTTGAGTGCATAATAGAGAAAGTACTTAATTCACTGATAATGCATTTAAGTTATTGAAGCTAGTATGCACACATTCAAATTTAATGTGGTCCATATTCCGTGCAAAAAATTGACCATATAGTATTTAATCCAACTAACTGCTTAAGTAACCATAAATATGTTATTCTGTGATGCTCCTGCTACATGTTTCAGCCCCCATAGGCCATTCTCAGGGAGGTCATTTACAAAGGAATAAATTTAAAATAAATGCAGACAAAGATGTGCATAAAATTAAAACACGTGGTCTGTAAATAAAGTAATGAGACTGATTCAATATAACTCTGTATTTATTTTTAAATTACAAATCAAGTTTGTCCCCTTCAAAATAGTTCCCTTGGTTGGCTACACACCTCCAGAGATGTTGTTCCCACTCTTCGTAGCAGCGCTGGAAGTCATTAACCAGAATCGCTTTTAGTTGGTCAGTTACAGCTTTTTCGATGTTTTCCACAGTCCCAAAATGGCATCCTTTAAGGTAAAACTTTAGTTTTGGGAACAAAAGAAAAGTCACATGGACTCAGATCAGGGGAGTATGGGGGCTGTGGAACCACAGGAATGCCCTTTTTAGCCAAAAATTCGATCACAGTGATCACCATGTGACAAGGGGCATTGTCATGATGGAGCATCCAATTGTTACCAATGCTTGGTCGCACATGAACAACTCTTTTTCTTAGTCTTTCAAGAACCTCACAGTAATAAAAGTGATTAACAGTTTGTCCTTGGGGCACAAATTCTGTATGGACAATCCTTTGACTGTCAAAAAAGCAGATAAGCATGGATTTTATTTTTGCTTTGCTCATTCTCGCTTTTTTCGGACATGCTGTTGCAGATGTGTGCCATTCCTTACTTTGTCTTTTTGTTTCTGGATCGTACTCAAAGATCCATGTTTCGTCACCTGTAATCACGTTCTTCAAGAAATTTCTGTCACTTTGGATCGGTTCCAGAACATGAAGACACATGTCCTTCCTATTGTCCTTCTGTTCCATTGTCAGGTTTTTGGGAACAATCTTTGCACACAATTTTCTCATAGCTAATTCCTGTGTTAAAATCTGATGGACCGTGGTGTGGTTCAAATTTAACTCACTAGCGATCATTCGCACTGTGAGTCGACGGTCTGACCGCACAAGGGCTCGTACTTTCTCCACACTGTTACCCATTTTCGAAGTTGAAGGTCTTCCAGAACGGGGTTCATCTTTAACGGATTCACAGCCCTCTGAAAATGCCTTATACCACTTGAACACTTGTGTTCTCGACAAAGC
>Ga0209629_10001502_pt1 | contig 14882 bp, 13 predicted proteins | sample TergutCu122P5_FD_187286 | JGI IMG/M metagenome (GOLD analysis project Ga0209629, IMG submission 187286) | Cubitermes ugandensis P5 segment gut microbial communities from Kakamega Forest, Kenya - Cu122 P5 (SPAdes) (version 2) | ecosystem: Host-associated > Arthropoda: Insects > Digestive system...
ACTTTGTCGATACCTTTGCTTACCGCTTCTTCGGTTTTCTGTTCCGCCTTATTCACAACCGTACTTTTTGCGGCATTTTCAATGGCTTTGCCGAGAATCTTGCCGAACTGCGCCTGCGCCGCGCTGCACGAAAGCAGCAAAACGACGCTCATCATAATAAATTTAATCCGTTTCATAATTATTACATTTTTAATTTATAACTCTTAATTCCTAATTTCTAATTCTTAATTCCTAATTAAAAATTGATGCTGCAAAGTTATCGGCTAATCAAAAGCGTGTCAATGAGTAATTTTACTCAATTTTATATGAGTAATTTTACTTAGATAAAATGAGTAATTTTACTCATTGACAAGTATTGTTCTATTGTTTACCTTTGCATTTCAATAAACAACAAAAATATGATAACAGCTATTTTGGTGGACGACCACGAATTGTTTCGTCTGGGCGTGAAAACGGCAATAGAAAGCCAACACCCCGACATCTGCATTGCAGGCGAAGCCGCCACGGGCGAAGAGCTTTTCCGCCTGCTCGTTGCGACAACCGCCGACATCGTACTGCTCGACATTATTTTACCCGATATGTCGGGTATCGAAGTAGCCCGCCGGCTCAAAAAGGAACGTCCGGCGTTGAAAATCCTTGCCATCTCGTCGGAAAATACAGCCGCCGTAACGCAAGCCTTGCTCGACCTCGGCATCGACGGCTTTATCTCGAAACGTACCGGCGGCGTGGATATGCTCGCCGATGCCATACGATCGATAATGAGCGGATTTGAATATTTCGGCAAGGATATTTCCGATATTATCTACCGGATTTATGTGTCGAAAAAGAAAACCGCAGAAGCGACGGCGGAATTTACCGAACAGGAAAAGAAAATCATTGAACTCTGCCGCGAAGGTTTGCAAAGCAAGCAAATTGCAGACCGCCTCTGCGTCAGTCCCCGCACGGTGGATAACCATAAAAACAATATTTTCCGCAAACTCGGTATCAACAGCACGGTAGAGATGGTGCAGTATGCGCTGAAGAACGGGATTATTAGAATTGAGAATTAGGAATTGAGAATTAGGAATTAAAAGAATAATCAAATATTTTATTTACTTTTGTATTTGTAAAATTGTTAATTATGACTACCATAAGGAAAATGCCCATCGGCATACAGGATTTTGAAAAACTGCGTAAAGAAAACTTTGTCTATGTAGATAAAACGCAGTATGTTTATCAGTTGGCTCAACTTGGCGTGCCTTACTTTCTCGGTCGCCCGCGCAGATTTGGCAAGAGTTTGTTTTTATCGACTTTGAAAGCTTATTTTGAAGGTAAAAAAGAACTTTTTGAGGGCTTGAAAATTGCCGAACTCGAAAAAGAGTGGATAAAATATCCGATTATTTATTTGGATTTTAACAAATCCGAATATCGAGATGAACAAACACTCGAAATTGCGCTTGATGAAATGTTGAAAAAATATGAAAAAATGTATGACGTGCAAGATATTGCAGTAAAAGCATCTTTTCGTTTTGATAATCTGATTACAGAAATGCACAGGAAAACAGGTCAAAAAGTGGTTGTTCTCATTGACGAATACGACAAATCGTTGGTTAATACGATGCACAAACCCGAAATAAATGAAAATATAAGAGAGGTTTTAAAAGGTTTTTACGGTGTATTAAAAGGCGCTGATGCTCATTTGAAATTTATCTTTCTCACAGGTGTAACAAAATTTTCAAAAGTGAGTATTTTTAGCGACTTAAACCAACTTGTTGATATTAGTTTAAATAAACAATTTGCGGAAATTTGCGGTATTTCCGAAACCGAATTATTGCAAAATTTCCAACCCGAAATCCAAGCATTAGCAGAAGCAAATAATCTTACTTACGATGAAGCGTTTGCAAAACTCAAAAAACTGTATGACGGCTATCATTTTGCTAAAGTAAGCGCTGATATTTACAACCCGTTTAGTCTGTTGAACACTTTTGGAAATTTAGACTTTGCTTATTACTGGTTTGCCACAGGCACGCCGACTTTTCTGGCAAAAGCTTTGAAGAATCAAAACTTTGATATTCGTAAATTTGATAACGATATTTTAATTGATGAAAAGTCAATAATGGATTATCGTGTTGAAAATCAAAATTTTGTACCCTTACTTTATCAAAGCGGTTACTTAACCATTAAAGAATACAGACAAAAAAGGGATACTTATGTTTTAGGATTTCCCAATGAAGAAGTCAAATATGGTTTTTTGAATGAGCTTTTACCGGCATTTGTCAGGACTCCGATTACAACAGGCAATTTTTCTGTTATTGAATTTTTGCAGCAAATTGAAGACAATGATATTGAAGGTTTTATGACCTCGTTAAAAGCCTTTTTCGTCGCTATTCCCTACGATGCAATAGAACAAAAAAACCGCAACGAGCAATATTATCAGCATGTTTTTTACCTGCTTTTCACGCTGATGGGACAGTTTGTGCAAACCGAAGTGAAAAACAACAAAGGCAGAGCCGATGCGGTAGTAAAAACTGCCGACAGCATCTACGTTTTCGAGTTTAAAATGGATGACAACGCCACTGCTGAAGACGCACTTGCACAAATTAACAGCAAAGAGTACGCTATTCCCTATACCGCCGACCATCGCAAAGTGGTGAAAATAGGCGTTGAATTTTCGCAACCGGAAAGAGGTGTAAAACGTTGGGTGATAGAATAGCGCTTGATATTCATTTAAATAAATACCCTTATGAAATCAAACAATTCTCCATTAATTCTTGCCGCACTGCTTTTTGCGCTCGGCTGTAGTCGCAATTCCGGAACTAAAAAACCGGACGCCTCTCTTTATCAATCCAATTATTATAACTGGATGGATATTAACGTGGACTCCATAGAGCAGCTATTGGCAACCAAAACTTTTACCGATGTTGAATTAATGCGCATCCATAAAGATTTGTCTAACGGTTATCAAGAAACTAATTTTGAAAAATCCGTTTTTCATGCCCGACAGGGGATATTGTATGCCGATAAAGTAAATGCTCAGATAACGAAAGGAAATTTATATAGAAACATAGGAGTTTTATATTATACTATCGATCAATTTGATACAGCTATGATTTACTTCAATAAGGCTTTGGATCAAGTCAAACTGATAGAAAAAAAGAGCATCAAAGATGCGGATAATTTGGCTGCACAGGTATATGGAGGCATCGGCAATCTGTATAATATGCAGGGTAATTATCCGGAAACGTTGAAATATTATATGATGATGCTCAAAATATTAGAAAAATATGACAGCTTGGATAAAGATCTCTTGCCATTATATAATAATATAGCAGAAATATACATCACGTTGGAGAATTACGAAGAGGCAGAAAAGTACTCCCTCAAAATGACGGCGCTGGCAAAAAAGTTGAACAACACAGAATTTATAATCAGCGGCTTGTTACGAGAATCTCATGTTAATTTGCATAACCAAGATTATCCCCAAGCCTTGAAAAATGCAACCGCTGCTTACCAAATGGGGAAACCTTTTTTTGAAAAGAGTTTCGGTTTTGCGACAAGGATATTGGCGCAGTTATCTGATGTATATCTCGTAGGATACCAAGATTACGCCAATGCCGAAAAATATGCATTATTGTCTTTGCAATATGCTGAAAAGTCTGAAAATAAAAATCTTATTTCCAATTCTCTTGGCGATCTTGCCAACGTGTATTTGCTGAGAGGATCATATAGCGAAAGCGATCGTACTGCGTTAAGAGCCTTTGAAACAGATTCTACCGATTTGGAAAATAATAAACGCTTATTCTTAATTCTGACTTATGCAAACATCCACATGTCTCATACTCAAAAGATATTGGATTATTTTGCCCGTTTCAATTCCATTCGTGATGAACAGTCGAATAAGAACTTCCAGTCGTCTCTTGTAGAAATGCAAACCAAATACGAAACCGAAAAGAAACAACTCGAAATCGACCGGCAGCAAGCTATCATTAAAAGTCAAAACCTGCAGCGCGGTTTGTTGGCGGCAGGCGTAATTGTTTCTGTGGCAATACTGTTTTTGTTGTGGTACATGCTTCGCCTGCGCAACCGCCGCAACCGCGCCCTCGAAGAGACAAACGCCACGAAAGACCGCTTTTTCAGCATCATCTCGCACGACCTGAAAAATCCCGCCATCGCCCAACGAGACGCCCTGCAAATGCTGCTCGACCACGAAGGAATGTGGAATACGGAAACCTTGAACCGCTATTACCGCGAGTTGTTGAAATCAGCCGACGGACAGGTGAATCTGCTCTACAACCTGCTCAATTGGGCGCAGGTGCAAACCGGACGCATGCCTTACCGTCCCGCGCCATTCGACCTTGCCGCCGAATTGCGGAAAACGGATATTTCACTCCTGCAAAATATGGCAAACCGCAAAGGAGTTACGCTTGCCGTCGAAATGCCCGATGCAGTTCTTGTTACGGGCGACGCCGACATGCTCGTTACCGTGGTTCGCAACCTGCTGACTAATGCCGTGAAATTCACGCCGGCGGGCGGCACAGTAACATTGGAGGTTAAATCATTTGGTGAACCCTCCTCATTCTCAATTAGCATAGCTGACACCGGTACAGGCATAACCGCCGAGCAAATTCAAAACCTGTTCCGCTTGGACAGCGCTCATTCCCAACGGGGAACCGCCGATGAACAGGGCAGCGGACTCGGCTTGATCGTCTGCAAGGAACTGCTCGAAAAACACGGCAGCGAACTGCATGTCGAAAGCGAGGAAGGCAAAGGAAGCCGGTTTTGGTTTGAATTGGTATAAATATTGTAAAAAAAGGAAAAACATATACTTGAAATCAAAAAAAGTATTTACCTTTGAATAGGTCTAATTGATAAATTCTAAAAAATTAAAAATTATGAATCGGCGTAAGTTTTTAAGTGTATCGGCTTTTGCCGGCATGGGGGCAATGGTTGTTCCAGATCTGACAATGGCATCATCGTCAGCAAATACAGCAAAAAAAGAAAAGTTTCCTACCCGGAAATTAGGTAAAACAGGAATGAAGCTACCTATATTAAGTATGGGAGTTATGCGCGCAGATAATCCTGCCGTTGTCCGCGCTGCATATAATTCCGGAATAACACATTTTGATACGGCGAACGGTTATCAGAAAGGAAGAAATGAAGAAATGCTGGGTGAGTTTTTTAAAGACAAAGATCGTAAATCGTTTACGATTGCGACCAAAGGAAAACCCAACTTTCAATCGGAAACATTTGAAGCGGATTACGACGAATTGTTAAATACAAGCCTTCGCCGTTTACAAATGGATTATGTTGATATTTATTTTGTACATGGCGTCGATAATGTGGAAAATTTAACGAATACCCGCATGCTTGACGTGCTGAAAAAATTCAAAGATTCAGGGAAAATAAGGCATATCGGCTTTTCTACTCATGCCAATAAACCGGAACAAATTGACGCAGCAATTAAGACAGGCGTATTTGAAGTTTGTTTATTGAGTTATAATTTCAAATTAGGTATTTTACCGGAATTGAATGCAGCCATTCAAAGAGGGGTGGATGCAGGAATGGGATTTATTGCGATGAAAACCATGGCTGGTGGAGTGGAAGATGCCGATGGAAAGAAAAAAGTGGATGGAGCAGCTTGTTTGCGTTGGGTTTGGCAAAACCCGAATATCACTACGGCTATTCCCGGATTTACCAGTTTCGATTTGTTGGATAATTGTTTGGAAGCTGCTCGTCGTCCCAAATTAGACGATGCCGACAAAAAATACTTGGCTGATCTGGGCGACAAAGAATTATTGTATTGCCAGAACTGCGAAAAATGTGTCGGCGACTGCAAAAAACATTTGCCGATTCCGGCAATCATGCGAGCTTATATGTATAACTACGGATACAAGTATCCTTCGCTGTCAAAAGAAACATTGGACGGTATAGCGCTGAACGGAAACGATTGTGCAGGCTGTTCCGGATGTACGGTAAACTGTCCGTCGGGATTTAAAGTAGCGGAAAAAATTGCTGCTATTACCCCGATTGTAAATATACCTCCCTATTTTTTAGCTTAAAATGAAACGGTTATTCTATTTTATAATGAGCTTGTTCTGCTTGACGGGGCAAGCTCATGCTCAAACGCCTCAAGAATTGAAATCGTATTTGCCTCCGGTAGAAGGATGGACAATTACGCCGGACATTGAGGTTTTCGATCAAAAAAATCTGTACGAACGAATTGATGGCGCTGCTCCTCTGTTTTTCGAAAATAATTTCAGGGAAATGACAAGCATGGTTTATACCCAAGGCGATAATTACATCACGATTCAAGCTTATCGCCACGCTACTCCCGAAGATGCTTTCGGTATGTATGCTTCCGAACGTTCAACGGATATGACTTTTTATCAGGGTATTGGCGGCGAAGCGCAAGGAGACGGTTATAGCTTATATTTCTTTTCAGGTTGTATTTATGTAAAAATTTCTGCAAGCAATGAAAGTGAAGCCATTTCTTCGGCTATGCAACTAATAGCTAAAGGCTTAGCAGAAAAAATAGATACAAATGCAACTTACCCGCCTATTTTCGCTAAGTTTCCAAAACAGGGCGCTATCTCACATACAGAAGCATACGTCACAAAAAATTACATTGGTCACGAATTTTTGAAACCCGTTTATACAGTCAATTATGAGTCAAACGGTAAAAAGTTTCAAGTTTTTGTGTTAGATGCAAAAACAATAGAAAACGCTAAAAACATTCTGACAGCCTATTTTGATTTTACAAAACAAACGAAATCGTTTTCCGAAGGTAAATTGTTGATTAACGACCGTTATAACGGAAAAATTCCGGTGATTTGGAAAGGACAATATATTGTTGGCGCTTTCAATGAGCAAGGGAGTGATTTTCCGGAGGATATTTATGATTTTTTGGGAATGATCTTTCAATCGTAGATTCTTATTTAAATTTTTTCTACCTTTGTAAAAAAAAGAAATATATAGAACAGTTTTAAAAATAATGGATAAACTCGAAAATGCTCTGATTGAAATATTCAAAAGCCATCTTACTGCGTGTGCAATAGTTGCAATTCTGCTTGTGGCAGGATTGATATCTATTGTATGGTGGTCATCGTCTGTTTACTATAAACTGAAAAGCCGATCATGTGATGAACATGGAAAACGATTAGACGATTTTCAAGAAAAAGCGACTCAAATAAAATGAAGGATTACCACTAATAGAATACCTGACTGTTCTTGTAATTTTAATTCGAGATAGATATTTTGATGAAAATCAAATTGATATAAATGAAGTACAAAAACATCTTTAGAAGCCCCTTGATTTTTCATTGCGTTATGGTGCATTTGACGTAGTCAAATGCACCTTTCGGACTTATTGATGTTATTTTTAAAATGTATATTTTACCAGACAATAAACATCTGTTTTGTCCCTCCCTTGAATTTCTTCTAAATCCGAGCTTATCACATCCCGGTCGAAATACCGGGTATTTGCCAATTTTAGATAGATCGTCAATGGCGGAGTAATTTTCCATTTCACAACTGCATAGAGCCGGAGTCCTTCACCGGAAAAACTTGGATAATAAAACGCATACAGGATGTTTTTTTCATAAATACTGATGCGGCTATTCCAATCATTCGTATGGAAATAGCCTAAGCTACCGTCAATCTGTAATTTAGATTTGTCAGGCGAAAACCCTAACGTTTGTGTCAATGCCCAACCGGGTTGCGGTTTTAAATTGTCTGTGTAAAGGTTATAATCCGCTTGTGTTTTCAGTTCCAAGTTTTTGCGACTGTAATCAATCCGGAATTGCCACCGCTGCTGTTGATAAGGCAAAACAAAAGTTTTGTTACCATTTTCTTGAATGACATTCTTTTCTTTTTGTTTGTACTTATACCGCAATTGCATTTGAAGATTCATTTTAGGTTTGTAAATGACTTGAACCAAACCGTCCACTCCGGAAGACGCCGAATTTATGCCGTATTTCAACCACGGAAAGCGGAAAAAATCAATATATGCCGACAATTCCCACAGGGAAACTGGATAAAGTTTAATGCCCGTATAAAAACCATTTTCATTTTGAACGGTGGAGGATTCCGAAAATGCTCTGGAGTAGAATGCATTATAATTGCGAGCATAATTCCGGTATGAAAATACAAAATTGATCGACGAAACCGGATTTAACAGCAAATTATTGACTGTTGCCCATTTACCGTCTGCATCCATTGCCGTCTCTCCGTGAAATGAGAACCTTCTTTTTCTGAAACTATAATCCATTCCGGTATTGAAGAAGTTTTTCCCTCGCAGATAAAATAAATTATAGGGTTGGGGAGTCGGGTTCAATGTCTTTCCGCCAAACGAATAGTAAACGAATGTCAATCCGAGGTTTAGCGACTCATTTCTCCAACGGATGTGAGAACCGCCCATATCAACAGTAGCCGTTCTTCGTTTGTTGATGTCGTTGAGAATGCGATTGTAGCCATCTGTTTTGAAAGTGTAAATAAATGCACTGTCGGAATTGGCATCTTGATTCCGGTGGGAATAAAACAAGCTGATTTGCAAATTTTTAAATTTCAAAGCGCCGGCAACTCCTCGAAAAAAATCCGTTTCGCTTGTGGAAGCGTGGCGTTTGATACCTTCATTCATTTGATTGATATTGGTGATGAAAGAAGTTTTTCCTGTCGAAAAATTGGTATTTATCACCAAACCTTGTCCGAACGATAGCCGGTAATCGCCGATGTGCAGATTTTCCAAGATTCCTTGATTCTTTAGATTGAAATTGAAAGCATAGTAATCGAAGCCTTTGTGATGTTGGTTCCAAAACGCTTCGCCGGCATCTTTCTCGCCGGTAAATCCCCATTGAATGTCTTTGTAATTAAATCCGTAACGGAAGGATAGATAGTAGGGTTCACCGAGATAATATTTATTCGGTTTGGCGGCGATTTCATCCGGAGAAGCCTTTTGATAACCTGCTTTTTTCTGCAAAGTGTAATCCGACCGGAGCAACACTTCCTGTTTTCCGCGACGGAAAATATTTTTCCATTGGAAATCAGATACTTGTACGGTATCTCCAATATATACAAAAGGTAAAAGATAAGTAATAGTTTGTAAATCCAAATCTTCTACGTTTTTCAATTCGTAAATATCAACCAAAGGACTGTATTTGTAAATATAATAAAGCAGATTTTCGATTTGAATATCAGTCAGAAAAGGAAGCCGTTCCAAGTCTTTCTTGGTAACCGTATTTAGGTTGAACGGATGATCGCTCAGGTAAGACAATTCGTCGAAAAGTTGTTCCTGATCGCCTGTTCCTGCTTCTTCCGATGCGGCCAGTTCTTCCAAGTATCGCATCCATTCGGAATTGCGAGGATTAATCTGGGCGTTTAATTCACTGATAATGAATAATAAAAGTATAATAAATATTGGTTTCATCTGTACATAATTTGTTTTTAATAGGTCAGATGCAATCCGCAACAAGTTCATGCTCTTTGATGCAATTTTTGCATGCGGATTTCATAATGATTTGGTTTTTTATCCCGTCATTGCGAGGGCGAAGCCCGAAGCAATGACGGGACATTGTTTTAAAAATAATAACCAATGCCGATAGCGCTTGATATTCCCATAACAGGATGAAGAAAAAATGCAACATCTGTTTTCCACTGCGATCCGAAGTAGGCAAATCCGGTTGAAGGAACTTTCAGTTGGGTTCTGAATCCGGCACGAACGGCAAATTGACCGGCAATTTCATACTCAATTCCGGCTTTTACGTCGAAATATTTATTGAAATCAGAACCGGTTTCAAGCAAAAGATTACATTCCGGTAATAGTCGATAGATAATTCCTACATCGTAGAGTGTAGGAAACAGGCTATTCGTATGCAGAAAATTTTCCGTAGTAAAAGCTGCTTCAAACAATTCATTTATACGGTAATACAATCCGATATCAGCCGAAAGATAATTTTTACTTCCGGTTTCCAATATCGAATTTTCATTGAGATAAGTTACATTTGTACCGATTGAAAGTCGGGAAGATAGCTTTTTAGCCAGACTCATTTGCCCCTGAATCAAGCGATACTCATCGTAACCATAGGTAGAGAATAAGAACCCTGCATCAATCGCTTGATTGGGAATCAAAGTATAAACACTCATTGTACTTAATTCTTTCATTCCAAAACGATTGTAAACAGACGCTCCAAATTCTTTTTGTTTCGTAAAAGCCAAATAAGCCGGATTTGATAAGTTTCGGCTCAAGGCTTTAATATTTCCCAATGCTAACGCACGGGCATCGACGTCATTCGTTTCTCTTTGAGAATACGCGAAATGGGAAAATCCCATCCAAAAAATCCAAAAATAAAGGATTGATTTGTAAGAAATAGTAGGTCTCATAGCTGTTTTGTATTCGCTAAGATCCTTAGTTAAGTCGATGACAAAAGTAAAATGATTTTTTGAATAAAACAAGAGAAAACGATTTTTTTGTACCTTTGCCGTGCATTTTTATTAAATATGAATATGAAGCACAACGATTGGAAGGGCCGTTTGAATGTTGTTTATTCGACGAATCCGAATTTTAAATATGAGGTGGGTGAAGTGGAGGAAGCCGAAACTCTGCCCAAAGAAAAGCAGGCTTTACGGATTTCTTTAGACAAACGGAATCGCGGCGGTAAAAAAGTGACTTTAATCACCGGATTCGTTGGAAAAGATGAGGATTTACAGGAATTGGGAAAGTGGTTGAAAGGAAAATGCGGGGTAGGGGGGTCGGCAAAAGATGGTGAAATTATTATTCAAGGCGATTGGAGAGAAAAAATTTGTGAAATTCTGCAGAAAGATGGTTATCAAAAAACAAAAATCATATAACAATTTATTTCAAAATTAAAAAAAAATTTTACCTTTGCGGAAAAATAGCAATATCAAACGCATGAAGATTCACAAGGAAGGTTATACAATTATTCTTTTTACATTCGGAATATTGATACTCGCCAATTATGTACTGTACCGAACAGCAAGCAGGACATTGTTTTTTTATTTCTTTTTAATCTTTTCGGTTGGAGTTATGGCCATGATTATCAATTTTTTCCGTAGTCCTTCCCGTATTTTCACAGATAATGAACCGGGTGCGATTGTTGCTCCTGCCGACGGAACCGTGGTTGTTGTTGAAGAAGTGGATGAAAACGAATATTTTCATGATAAACGGTTGCAAGTTTCGATTTTTATGAGTTTGTTTAATGCGCATGTCAATTGGATTCCATGTGACGGAAAAGTTATTGAATACAAATATCAACCCGGCCGGTTCATAGCGGCCTATTTGCCGAAATCAAGCACCGAAAACGAACGCTCGACGATTGTAATTGAATTGGAAAACGGAGAAAGAGTTTTGGTTAGACAAATTGCCGGCGCTATGGCCAAGCGCATAGTGACTTATGTGAAAAACGGTGTGCAATGCCGGATTAATCAACAATTGGGTTTTATTAAATTTGGTTCCCGGGTGGATTTATTTTTACCTCTGCATACGGATGTAAAAGTCGAATTAGGCGAGGAAGTAAAGGGGAATCAAACGCTTATTGCTCAAATTTAATGATTCGAATGAAAAATGTTCCTAATATCATCACTTGTCTAAACCTTTTTGCAGGCTGTCTGTCATGTATTATGACATTGGAATACAATAATTATTTCGGCGCTTTTTTGTTTATCATTTTAGCTGCAATTTTCGATTTTTTAGACGGATTCAGCGCCCGTTTACTAAAAGCATTTTCCCCAATCGGCGGACAGTTGGATTCTTTGGCAGATCTTGTCAGTTTCGGATTAGCGCCTGCCTTTATGATTTTTTTGTTTTTAAACACTGCTTCAACGGGAACATTTTTTGAAACAAGTTTTCTTCCTTACACCGCCTTTTTGATTCCGGTTTTTTCTGCCTTGCGATTGGCAAAATTCAATATAGATACAAGGCAAAAATCATCGTTTTTGGGATTACCGGTACCGGCTAATGCGCTATTCTGGGCTTCGTTGGTTCCGGCAATGACTCCTTTTGTAAAAGGATATGAAATGCTCGTTTGCTTTATTTTTTTGATATTAATTCTTACTTTTTGTTTGTTGATGGTATCCGAATTTCCGATGTTTTCTTTGAAATTTAAAAGTTATTCCTGGGAAAACAACCAATGGGCTTATCTTTTAATCGGAATCGCTATCCTATTAACAATTTTGTTTCACTTCTTTGGTATCAGCCTGACAATTATCGGTTATATTCTATTATCATTCATCAAAACACGCCTCCACTCTAAACAATGAAGTCTCGAAAGGTATTTTTGCACGTCATTGCGAGAGTTGCGAGGAACGAAGCAACCGAAGCAATCCAGACCCCTTCTCCTGAATATCAAATGTCAACAAAGAGAAATAAAAAACCGTTACCAATTCTGGAAAAAGTACTTATCACAGGAATTGCTGCCGAAGGAAAAGCCATTGCCAGGCACAATGATTTGGTTATTTTCATCCCTTTTGTAGTCCCCGGCGATGTAGTTGATATTCAACTGACGCGGAAGAAAAACAGTTATGCCGAAGGAAAAGCCGTTCGGTTTCACGAATATTCCCAACAGCGGACGGAAGCATTTTGCGAACATTACGGCGTATGCGGCGGCTGTCAATGGCAAATTCTTCCTTATTCCGAACAAATCCGGTACAAACAACAGCAAGTTATTGATAATCTTACCCGTATCGGGAAAATCGAACTGCCGGAAATCACCCCGATACTTGGTTCGGAGAAAACCCGGTTTTATCGCAATAAATTGGAATTTACTTTTTCCAACAAAAGTTGGATGACCGAAGAAGAAATTAAATCGGGCGTCGTCGTCGAAAACCGGAATGCTTTGGGATTTCATATTCCCGGCATGTTTGACAAAGTGTTGGACATTCGAAAATGTTGGCTGCAAGACGATATTTCCAATCAAATCCGGAACGAAATAAAGGCTTTTGCATTGCAAAACGATTATTCTTTCTTCGATTTGCGAAACCAGTCCGGTTTGCTGAGGAACATCATTATCCGTACTTCTTCAACCGGAGAAGTGATGTTGATTGTAGTATTTTTCAAAGATGACAAAGACAAACGGAATGCACTGCTGAATCATATTGCCGAAAAGTTTCCCGCTATCACTTCGCTGCTTTATATCATTAATGAGAAAGCCAACGATACTATCACCGACCAGGAGGTTCACATCTATGCACGTCATTGCGAAGGCGACAGCCCTACCTCTCCCCCAACCCCTCTCCACAGGAGAGGGGGGAAAGCTCCCTCTCCTGTGGAGAGGGCGGGGGGAGAGGTACTGGATTGTATCTTTGAAGAAATGGAAGACCTAAAATTCAAAATCGGCCCGAAATCCTTTTACCAAACCAACAGCGAACAAGCCTACAACCTGTACCGGATTGTCCGTGATTTTGCAGGATTGACCGGCAACGAATCGGTTTACGATCTTTATACGGGAACGGGGACTATCGCTAACTTCATTGCCCGCCAAGCCCGTCAGGTAATTGGTATCGAGTTTGTATCCGAAGCCATTGAAGACGCACGGATCAATTCCGAAATCAATGGAATCAATAATACTTTGTTTTTTTCCGGCGACATGAAAGACCTGTTAAACGAAGAATTTATAAAAACTTACGGGCGTCCCGATGTAATTATCACCGACCCGCCCCGCGCCGGTATGCACGACGATGTGATTGAAACAATTTTATCAGCCGAACCGCAAAAAATCGTATATGTCAGTTGTAATCCGGCTACTCAGGCGCGCGATTTGAATTTGCTCAGCCGAAAATATTGCGTGAGTAAAGTACAGCCGGTAGATATGTTTCCGCATACTCATCATGTAGAGAATGTGGTATTGTTAGGCAAAAAAAGAGGCTGACTTTGTGCCAACCTCTTTTTCAATCACCTAAAAATTATGTTTTGTCTAAAAACCTAATTCATTATTTATATCCCGGATTTTGATAAGCAGCTTTTTCATCATCGCTCATTGTCATCTTGTCGAACTGTCCTTGCGGAATCGGGCGCAGATAATGGAACTTTTCTATCGTGCGGGTAGTCGTAACGGGCGTATGGTCGCCGGCTGCAGTTCCGCAAATAGTATAGGTATGAGCAATTCTGTCCCAAGTTTGCGTGCGAACAAGGTCGTACCAACGATAACCTTCGCCGAAATATTCTCGGCTGCGTTCTGCCAAAATATAATCAATATCTATTGTAGCAGGCGTTGCTGCCATCATTGCTGCGCTGTTGTCTATATTAACTGTTCCGTTACCGTTTGGCATGCTCCATTGTCCGTTGTTGTTGTAACGCCATTTTCCTGCGCGTGCGCGGATAACGTTAATCAGGTCGCGAGCGCTCTGTGCTCCGGTTGCTCCCTTAACTGCTGCTTCGGCTGCTATAAAATAGAATTCCGAAAATTTGGCAATATTCCAAGGGCGTGTGATTGCGCCGTTGGGTTGACCAAGTCCTGTACCGTTGTCGGTACGATAAGTACCAAGTTTCCACAAACCCGGATAATAAATTCGGCTGATTCCGCTCGGATTGATTACCCAGTCGGCTCTGTCTTGCAATGTTCCAGCGCCTATATTACTCTTTCCTCCGCCCGAAGTATAAACTACGCCGGGATCATCTGTATCAAGGAAAGTGAGAATGGGTTGTCCGCTATACACTTGCATTCCGTTTGCATTAATTACCGGATTCGCTCTGCCGGGAACTTTAGCCATATTAGCAGGATATACGGTTACAAAAGTTCCGTCGTATCGACTGTCGAGCGTTTTGTCTGCAAAAGTATTTTTAAATACTTCAATCGGAGGCGCCATACGAGTCCATGGACGACCACCCCATTGAACTGCTTCGCGATCTGAGGATGCTATATTATAATTGCTGCCATCTGCAGAACTTCTGACGT
>Ga0209629_10001503_pt1 | contig 14881 bp, 8 predicted proteins | sample TergutCu122P5_FD_187286 | JGI IMG/M metagenome (GOLD analysis project Ga0209629, IMG submission 187286) | Cubitermes ugandensis P5 segment gut microbial communities from Kakamega Forest, Kenya - Cu122 P5 (SPAdes) (version 2) | ecosystem: Host-associated > Arthropoda: Insects > Digestive system >...
CCCCCCCCCCAAAAAAAAAAATGTTGGAATGTTTTTTGCATAGTTATCCATTAGTTATTGCTGTTGGGTTGTAAGGCTTAAAATGTTAGGCCAGCCAGAGAGGGAAGCCAGATATTTGCCCCAAGTCCTGTATTTTTGTAGAGTACCTTGTAGAAACTTGCCTGTGCCATACCAACAGTGCGTGTGTTTTTCTTAGCTTATTGAACTGAAGGAACAGAATTGTAATCACCTGCTGTACTTAAAATGTACGTAAATTGTCACATTTTTATTAAAGAATTCAGTTGTGTGATGAATGAGATTTGAGGTATGTAGTAACGCTGTACGAAACTTGTGTGTGTGTGTGTGTGTGTTTTTTTTAATGACAGATTTAGAGGGACTTTCTGACCATGACACCAAGCAGTCTGGTAGGTTGTTACTAGTGCTTCAGAGGAATGTGTTGCCTGCATCATCAGGGTCTTTAGTGTTTGGTTCTTTTTCCAGTAACACAGGATACATGATACACATACATGTGTTGGTCTTTATGAATTCTCCTATATATAGCTTATGTGTTCCCAGGACAATTTTACACATCGTCCATATATTGTAGAAATATGAGAGGGTTCAGTTACAGTTCTGATACATATTGTCTTCTTTTTATTCACCTGTTGGTAGCCTACATCAGTGATTTCATTTAGAATTTGGCAGTCAGAAACTGTTTGGAATAGCAGGTTAAAATCTGCATCTTTCATAGCATAAACATTCATGGACTCTCTTCAAAATCATGTCATGCAAAGAACACCCACATTTAACAGTTGATGGCAAGAGTGACATGCACGCCTGCCATACTCATTATGTCAGGTGGTTATATGGGCTTACAGCAGGTGGCACACATAGTTAAGAAGGTTAATGTAAAGTGTAATGAACTGAGAGTGTGTGATAATAATGAAATAATAAATATACTGACATGGTGCCAACTGAGCAGTAGAGTTGTTTTCACAGTGAACGTTCAATGGACCTTGTGCTTGCTTTGGAGCAAATACCATCTTCAGGCCTGGTGTGGAGTGGTGTGTCGGGTCGACAGCTGGGGACCCTTGAGCCTGGAGCATCAATACATTTACCCTTGTGTATTGTGCCTCTTGCCTCAGGGTTACAGGTGTGTATTGCTGTTGTTATTGTACCGACAGTAGTAAGTGTTTGATTGGTGGTTTCAGTTTAGTACATTAGGTTGGAGCCCAGTGGAAGACATTATATTTACAAATGCCATTATATACAGAAAACCAGTCTAAAAATTATTACAGATTATATAGATAAAAGTTGAACATTTAGGTTGTTCTACAGTTTTCACTAATATCACCTGAAACAGTAATTTTAAAACTTTTTTTAGAAGTTAACACGTGACTTAGTTTGAGATGACAGTGTCTCATTGCTTCTAATATGATATAAACAGTGCTGATCTACTGGCACAAGAGACTTACATGTGGCTCCATAGATGCAAGAATTTGACACCAGTGGGACTTGCCTGTATGGTCATTTTAATGATGATGTCATCTGTGTTCCACCCGTAGCGACTGAGCCTCATGATTTGAGCTACTGGATTTGTGAAGCTCTTCCCATGTACAAAGTCTGAGATAGATCTTAATTTACTTGGATGTTGTCAATTACCACTGGAGCACATACTGGACATCTCTTTAAGTTATAACTTACTCTCTGCATTGCTCCTTCTTCAACACTGTTTTCATTTCTGTAGAACTGTTACTAGTTTTTGTTCAGAATACATTTTATAAAAGTGTGTAGGTAATATGTAATAAACCTCTGCAGTTTTTCCTCCTTTCCTTGGCTTTGATGATCAATTTTCTTGGTGTCCAAAACGATTTTGCTCTCTTCCTTGTACCTTGTTGCCTGAAATGACATGCTGTGTTGCAAGGGAAACATACATTGCCTTGCAATGTCACACTCAGAATGTTTCATTGTATATTAAATTTTATTCATATTTTGACAGTTTTCTTTTCTTTGCAGAACATATCAGGAATACGACTGACAGACATATTTTTGAAAAGGACGTATGATTATGATGACCTCGCCCAAGTGTTTGTTGTACAACCAGCCACATAAATAGAGCTCTGTCATGTTGTATTATACCTTAAGATGTAACCAATAGAAGAGAAATTTATTTAAATTGGAAATAAATTGAGCATATTCATCTAATAAGACAGTATTTTCTGAATGAACTGGACAAAGTTGCATGGACAATCTTGAGTTGAGGCATCCCCGTTACATATGTAACATAAAGGTACAGTGTAAGGAAGTCAAACACAACTAGTTTATTAACTATAATGTTGTTGTTAATAGAACGACATGTTTCGGCCTATACAGAGGCCATCATCAGGTTCTATGATTGCTAGCTATAGGAGGTTAATATAATCTATAGAAATGAGTGGTTAGATGTTGAGATCTCATCATTTGTGTTGTATGGCAATACACATAGAAAAAACTTGTGAAGTCTGTAGCTTCGGAGATGCGGGAGGGTGTGTGCCAGGTGTATGGCGGAGATGCAGATTACTCTATGGGGTCATCGCCCTTGATTCAGATGCCTTGCTGTGTTTGGTGTTGGGGCCGCTCTGTTGGTGGATCGCAGGTGTCCCTGTAATATCTGTGGGAAAAGAGGAGGTGTGAGGAGACTAGTGCCTGTGTGGACAAGTAGTGTACATATGCAGACTACAGGCACAGAGTTGTTCATTGTTGTCTCCAGGCCTTAGCTTTTAAAGTTTTATTGAAAAAGCGAATTGTTACTCAACTGGCCAAGAAAAGGTAGTATCTCTTATGGAACAAAAAATATTCTTCACAAAAGCCTGTCATTGGATCATAGCCTGAACCAAGTGAATCCAGTCTCCACTGCCCACTTTGGGTTCCCATTTGTCCTGTTTTTAAGAGTGATACTTTGGTGGCCCAATAACTTTTTTAAGGACACCCTGGTGTCCCACTTTTTGATTGATTTTTCATTTGCATCACTGTAGTAGTGCAATTTGTCTGTATCTTACACTCATGGTTGGTGAGTTAAATGTTTTTTTTTTCTTTTGGGTTGTGTATGTGTGTTGGTGGAAAATGATCAGGCATTTGCTTGATAATGTCAGGAATGTTGTGAAACTTTTAAGATGTAAGTGGTGATAAACATGTATGAATCATCCACAGACACTGTGCCACTGACTGTATGTTCTATACAGCCTGTCTTACTAATGGCATTTGACATCACTTTGCAAATGCACAACTTGATTTTTGGATCCATTTAATGTTGCCCAAAATAGAAAGCACACTTGCAAAGGGTTTTTATGTAGAGGTCTTACAGCACTTGTGTATGTATTTGAATTTTAAAATGTCCCCTCTTTTTACCCACATATTCCAGATTTTTAGTAGAGATTTCTGAAAATGTCCCAGTTTTTCTTAAAAGTACTATGGGATTTTTTCCTCAAACATCCACTTCCCCATCTACATGTATGTTTCACTTATTACTTACTTACTCCTTGGAGCAGAGTAGTTCTTGAGAAGCTAACTGGTGCTCAGCTAGTCAAGAAATTTCCCGCATTTTATGGAACCAGAAGATTGATTACCATGTTTACAAGTGCCTGCAACTTGTCCCTATCCTGAGCCAGAACAATCCCGTCTATGTCCCCCCATTCCACTTCCTGAAGATCCATCTTAATATTATCCTCCCAACCATTCCTGGGTCTTCCAAGTGGTCTCCTTCCTTCAGGTTTCCCCACCAAAACCCTGTATGCACCTTCTCCTCTCCCCCATATGTGCTGCATGCCCCACTCATCTCTTTCTTCTCAATTTGATCACCTGAGGAGTACAGATCATTAAGCTCCTCATTATGTAGTTTTCTCAACTCCCCTGTTACCTTGTTCTGCTTAGGCCCAAATATTCTCCTCAGCACCCTATTCTCAAACACCCTCAGCTTAGATTCCTCCCTGCATGTGAGTGACGAAGTTTCACACCCAGACAAAACAGCAGGCACAATTATAGTTCTGTGTATCTTAATCTTTATAATTTTGGATAGCAAACAGGAAGACAAAAGATTCTGCAATGAATGATGGCAAGCATTCCTGGACTTCAGTCTGCTCTTAATTTTTTCTTGAATAGAATTTCAATTCGTTAAGGTTGTTCCCAAATAATTAAACTGTTCCACCCTTTCAAAGGAACTATTTTCAATATTTATATTGTGACTCTGTCCTGCATTCTGATGTTGAGACATGACCATACTTAGTTTTGTCAGCATTTACTTCTAGTCAAGTCTCCTCACTAGCAACTACTAAAGTGTTTGCGTTTTTCTTCAGAGTATGTAAACTTCCACCCAATACATTCACTTCAACAGCATAAATCAAAAGCCGATGTGTACCATTTAATTTCAAGCCATCCTAGTTTACCTGAACCTTCTAATGGCATACTCTAAAGCAGAGTTGAAAAGCAATGGCCACAAAGTATCTCCTTGTTTAAAACCATTTGTAATAGGAAATATGTCAGACACATTTTTAATCAGCATTACCAGTTTCATGGGAATACCAAACTCAATGAGAATATTATACAATGCCTCCTTCCTAACTGAATAATAGGCTTTCTTGAACTATATAAATAGCTGATACACCACTTCATTGTATTTCCATTTTTTTCCTCATGTATTTGATGCATGCAGAATATATGATCAGTAGTTTACCTGTTGTGTCAAAATCCACACTGATGATCCCCAATAACCTCCTCTGCATATGGAATTAACCTTGACAGCAGGACATTACATAAAATTTTGTAGATAGTTGGCAAAAATGATATGCCTCTATGGTTACTAGGTACAATGATCGACTCCTTCCACTTCTCAGGAAATTCCTCCTTATTCCAAATAGAATTAATAAGTTTAAGAATCTAAGAGTAAATTGTTCTGCCCTCTAATGCTGCTGGGATTTGATCAATACCTGGTGATTTGTGTCTTTTTAGCTTCTCAGTTGCATTTCAACCTCAAAACATGTAAGTTTCCCACAAGAAATATCTTTTCGGAGCCTTTGACACAAAAATAAAAGCTGAATATGAAATTTACAAAATCTTTGCATGTGTCCAGCTGTGTCATTTCAGAGTCAAGTTTAGTGTTTCTGAGGCCCTTATCATCAGGGTAAACCATGTTTGTTTATATCTGTACATCACCTTCAAGGACACCAAATGACGCTTGAAGTTTTGTGTGCAAAGTCAAGTGTTGTTATACAGACAGAATACATTCTGAGGGAACAACGATACTAGTGAGGACCAAGACTAATGCAACAAATTCTGGACTTCATATTAAATGTACATGGGTGTTGAAGGCAGCCCTCTCAGGTACAGACACCTAGTATACTAAAATCCAGTGGTGCATATATGTATGTATATATGTATGGCTTTAGGTAGTATTACATGTACCATATAACACTAATGAGGATAATGTTGTGACATACTGGCGAGGCTATTTTGAACAGCAAGTGACACATGAAGGTCCACAGAGTATAAGCATGGTTTGACACTTTCCGTAAGTGAACTGGGTTTGACTTCAGGCTCTTCAAAATATGACATAAAATTCTCTTCATGATCAAATCACAATGTTATTTTCACCTACTATTAGCTAGGGAATGAATTCATTTAAGAGTTATTGGAATAATGATAACATTTGTATGCTTATTATATATGTTGGGAGCCCACACAATTTCCAATACATCAGATAGAAAACAGCAGGAGTATCCCTTCAGGGGAAAGTTGATTTTTTATTAATAAATTCTGCTTCTGTTGCAGAAACGGGGATTTCAAGGTGTTAGTGAAAGAAAAATGGTAAACAGAAAACAACTGCAAAGAATATATCATTTTTCACTGGTTCCAGTTACTCCTGTATTATGTTCACATAACTTGATGAGAGAAAGAGAACTGGTAGAGTATTCATTAGAACCAGGATTGCAAACCACATGGACAAGTGCACAATGGTGACTTTGAGAAATTTTAAATGTTCATAATAATGTAATTATTTTTGACCAATGACTGCATAGCATGTGATGTTTTTTTGCCCTGTAAACTTAACCTCTGTTCACTGCTAAACAGGTCCTAATGTTTAGATTTTGTTTAAGCATCACATAAGGGGTTCTGCTGTAGATGATAGCAACATTCTGGAGGGAAATTTTACTACTGAAGTAATTTTCATGCAATGAATCGTGCAAGGCAAAACAATATGATAAATTGTTTAATATGACAAAACATGGTACAAAAATACTTGCAATCTAATTAATTAATTCAGTCTGTTTATCTTTTTACATAGCTTCATATACTGCCAGCTATGAATTGTAAGGGACTTATACTTGCCTATCACCCAAGATAGCATGCCAGCCACCTATTAGAGAATCAAGGGTCATTAGATTTCACATTCTTTTCTTTCATGATGTATTACAATTATTCCTTATTATTATTATTATTATTATTATTAGTAGTAGTAGTAGTAGTAAAAAGACAGTTTAAATTTTTGTAGTTTATTTCAGGTCTGTCAATACTTGTCTCAACACTTACATGTGTACTGCTAATGAGTTTTATAACTTTCAAAAGTGATGATTGGGCTGCAACTAACCTTTGCTTTTAGAGTAGCCATTCTCGTACAGTAACACTAATTCATGTATTCTGTCTACTTCATCATTCAAATCTGTAAGAAGACGCATCTGATATGCCTTCACTTGTCTTGATTCTCGATACTGACACAAACGTCCAACAACATGAACTGTATCACCTATTTCTCTAAATTTAACCAAGTTTTCAAAAGTATTAATTGCAGGTTTCATCATATACTTCAGTAGCTTGTGTTCTTTTTCCGTAAATCCCGAGATATTTTCCAGTTCACTAGTAATTCCCTGTATTTTTTGGTAATCCTCTTCAATGTCACGTCGTGCGCAGTCAAAGAGACATAATATTTCTCCAGTTCCATCATCTATTGTATACACAGCTCCTGACGCACCTATTAATTTCCTTGCCGAGACAACTCCAAATACATCTACATAATGCACAACAAAATCTTGAAATAAATAGGCACTTTCTACAGCTGGGTGAGGGGAAATGCGGAGACAGTCAACGATCCACAATTTTGTAGCTGGCATGTAAATACTGTCAGGAGCATTCTTTGTTTTTTCCGTCTCCATGGTATACCAGATTTAGCACCACAAAATTCAGTACACTGCAGCATATGAATTACAACGCCACTATGAAAATCACGCAACCTCACACACGAGCCATTCCACTCCGACAGTCCATGAGACCTAGCACGGATTAATGAGCTATACACCGATTAATACTTTGCACAGATTGCAAATTCCGTGGAAACGTAACTTCAGAGTCACAGGCTGCTGCGACGTCCGTTCAAAGCCGGCGTGACTCAGTAGCATGCTCCTAGCGGTAATTTATCGAGCTATGTAGTAAGACGATAAAGCAGCCCAGTACTATACCATACCCACTCTTCTTCACCCCAGGCTATTCATAACGGCACTTAAAACATCCAGCAAAATGCAGAATTATTACAAACCAACTACATGCACTTTAGGCAATATACCTTATTATTTTACATTATATCGTCTCCGATATATTTCTGCTCATTTCCAAATATGAAGGGAAAAAATAATGTGTATTTATTGCCTAATACATGTGTATATTTGGTTTGTAATAAACAGTGATACAGTCCATGGAGAATGCAGAGTATTAAGATTCAAAATTATAGTGTTCCGGTTTAGGGGACCGTGTAATCTGATTGGCGTGTACCGAGTTTTCATTCATGACATACTGTCTCTGTCTTCTGATGGTCTGAGAAGATAGACCCAGAATTTTCCTCCAGAACATTCATAACAAAGTACCAGACTATACGGTGTAATTAATACAGTACGACGTATTCGTGTACCCTAAGCCGGGTTACGAAAACGTAGCATATTCGTGTCCGGTTCAGAAGAATATTTTGTCAGTTTTAAACCTTCATGATGACACTATGTTTCTCCGTCAAGGTAAATTCGATGTTATTCTTAAGTTGCTAATTACGGAGAATTGAGATTAAATTAGCTTCGGATATGCAAATAAATTTTATCAGGTGCGTTGCGATTATAGAGCAGAAGTTTATTAGCAGATCGAAAATGACACATCTTGAATCCATGACATCTCGCTGACGTTCATTGAAAGCGTTAGTACTCGCAGTGAGGGTACTAGGGAAGTATTTCGTAATTTATTCATTGTATTCACTTGTTCAAGAATGTAATGTCACTCAAAGAGTCTATGTAGCAGCATTAAATCACAACTACTTTGTGACTGATAATGGAGAATATTTTAGATTGAACTCTGAAATTCATAGTTTTAATACTAAAAATAAATCAAATTTGCATCCACCACCTTCAAAATTGACAATGTTCCAAAGGGGACCATATTATTCCGGAATTAAGGCCTTCAATAACCTACCTACCTATGTGAAGAACCTTCTCCAGACTAAGAAACGATTCTAATGAGCCTTGAAAGAATTCTTACATTTTCACTCCTTTTATAACTTAAATGAATTTTGTAACTACAATAAAACTTAAATTTTTAAATTATAGTTTTTATTGACATTGTCTTATTTTAATCAAATGGTGAAATGACAATTTGCATGTATAATTGGAGTTAACGTATATTTTATGTATTTGGAGGGTTGCTTTATGTCATTGTCTTTTATCATTTTCAACTCTATTTCATTTGATCACCATATGAACCTCATTTAGGCTGGTATGTATCAGTATTGATTTTGTATGTATGTTCTACCTTAGGACAAGGCGTGTACTTCGCTATGTAAATTTTTTGATTGTCTTCTTTTTATGTACTGTGCATGTGTTGCCTTATTTATGTTGCATGAGTTTTGACATGTTCTACATCCTTCGGGCTGTGGCCCCATGTAGCTGGATTGAATGAATAAAAATAAAAATAAATAATAATAATAATACTAATAATAATAACTACGTAAAGATAAAAGCAAAGAAACCAATCAGCGCTGAATATAGATCGACTTTGACACAGATATCCGGGTTTTTTCATGTAGCACTCATGTCATACTCGTTACTGCATCCGGGCCACAATAAGATCTCACATGTTGATGCGCTCCGCAAGTTATTTGCGCGTAACTAGTGACCTGAGCCACTAACAATGTAGATGGGACGGAAACAGACGTTCATATGGTATAAAATTACACCTTTTTTGAATTTTGATTTTTTTTGCACCAAACGCGATCGATCACAAGTTTTGAGCAATCTCATTTCGTATCCAACAGGTCCCTGGTGTTTGGACCAAACAGAAGGTCAGCTCAGTACTTCAGCTCATACGTGATGGAAACTATTCCCGCAAAATCTAGTACATACCCGACTATAAGAACGGATGGAACTGGGGTTGGTAGTCAACGCATCTCCAGAGACTTGATCAAGAGCTTTATATACATCGAATAACACAAGTTTATTCCTCTATCTACCAACAAAATACATTTTGTAAGGTTAGTGCACACAAAACTTACAACAGTTACGTCAAATCGCGTCCAAAAAATTTGAGCAGAAGATTAACACAAAAATATTTTTTAGAAAGTTCTGAAATTGTTAGAGACGTAAGAAGATAAGCCCTTTTAAATTCGACCGTATTTTGGACATAAGACCCTAGAGAAAGCATAGTTGTTGCTGAAGTTTAGACACAGGAAATAACGCAGTAGAAAGGATGAAATGTCTTTAACGAATAATTTAAATAAAAATTAGGCCATGAAGTTCGATATTTTGTCGGAATTACATAATACATAATTACATAAAAAATTAATAGACATAGGCGGAGAAATCTCAAGGAAGCTCGATGGTATAATAGACATAGTGAAACCGGAATGACTATTCTTATTTCTTTTTCGCTTTGCGGTATGACAATTTATTTCTAATCGTTAACTGATTTTTAAGTTTGGTGTTGCTGAGCCAGTACTGAATAACCGCAGAAAGCACAATGCGTGGTACGAATGAAACTGACGGTTTGATGCGCATGCGTACGTATGTGCCCTTCTGGCTACTAGAAGCGTTCAGTTGCCGGGTGCTCGTGGCTCCTGACGGTGTGATGCATATGTCAGTCGACTCGAACTGTTAATAAACTGAGAAAGAAGGCACCACAACTTGCCGCTAAAGTTACTTTAAATCTACAATTGAAAATGACAGCATACATATGTAGTGGATTTAAATGCGGGATTTTACGTGTGCTTTAGTGTGTTTTAAAAGTGGTTTTCGAGCTATTGTATAGTGTATTCACTGGACAGATGATTCCGTTCAGGTGTTCTTGTAAGACTAAGTTCAGTGCTTCTTTGAAGTTTAGAAAGTTTGTGCTGAGGTTACTTTCCCACTTCTAGAAGCTCAGGAGATGATGAATTTTGTTACGGCGAGCCTGTTTGAAGGTAGGTTTTGTTTGTGAAGTACTGCTACAATATGTAGGATGTTAACGTCGTTAAGGCACTTGCGTTTTGTTTTTAACTTGGTGTCGCGCGCTGCATGCTTCTTAATGCTCCGCCATGGCATGCATTGTGCTGCCCCATTAGACTAGGAGGTTAGGATTACGCGAGAAGCATCGTACTGCAGACATGCATTATGTCTTATGTTCGCTTTTCCGTGATATTCTGTGTACTCGAATTGAACCTGTGGTAGTTTAAGTAAATATTAGTTAACTTTACGTTTTCTGAACCGCGCATCGTGATATACATATGTAAGAAGAACCAACAAGATTCACACTCTTTTCATTAATGATTTAATTCAATTTTGTTGTCTTCGACATGTTTCGAACAACTAAACGTTCATCATCAGGAAGACTGTACAAGCAGCTTTACGGTATTTTATCATGCATCTATATAAGTAGTGTAGTCGCTAACAGGATGTGTTTGATACAAAGTTAAATTACGTAATTAAAAATTAAACACAATCATTGAATGCACATTTAATTCCTAAGGAAGCTATAGTCCAATGCAAACCACAATGGTTTAGCCGATACGTTATAAGAGTACTAAATGACTGGGAAATAATTGAAATCACGGGAACAACTAAGGTTTTCAATAAAATTGACGAAAAATCAGTTTTATGAATTGGAACATCACAGAACATGGACTCATGTTTCAGTGAGTAGCTATATATTTTTGTGCCTTATGTTTAAAATTAAATGCTGATGTTGTGTGCGGCATCTTCGAAACGAAGTGGAATATTTTATGACATGTCTGTTAGTGCTGCAGTTTAGCGGTTAATATAGTCATTTTCTTTCACACTCCGAAGGGTGCTGCATCATTTCTTGGCTGGGGTACTGAATGTCCTGCTAGAAAGGCTTGAGGTACCTAAACCACGGGACTTTTCTTCCATATACAAGTCCAAGTTCGGCGCCCTGTAACCGATAACCTAGAAGTTTCGTTAAATTTAAGGAGACTGTAGTAATTTATGTGAGTCTTTACGTTTTCTCTACCGTTAGAAAATATGTTGTATATTCAGGCACGCATATTTTTTTGTCTCGATACTTAAGCAGATAGTTAAAAAAAAAACAAATAGTAGAATTATTACAATTGAAGAGAGCTAGGGTACGTAATTCATTGCAGTGACTAGCTATTGCTGGACGTCAGAGGAATCTGGATTTAATTCTCACTTGCAGTAAGATATTTTTTCCTTCTGCAAAGCCCCCAGACCGAGTCTGGGGCTGCATTGCTGCATTGAAATAAGCCACCGCTGCTTTCGTTCCTGCGCGTGTTCCCGTCATATTCTGCGATTTGATGTCAGCAGTTGAATGTGTGAATAGCCTGAGATTAATAACTGGAGCTCAATTCATTTAAAAAATTAAATGAAATGTTCATGTTAATTACTGGCAAACTTCCGAGCACTTTTTTTTTAATGTTTTCCGCGTGTCGTGCCGTATACTGATTGTACAGAATTTAATACAACAATTGCACAGTTGACAACAAATAACCATTTGTCACTTTACAGTGTGCCTCATACATGTTTTGGACTTCGAATTATTATATTTTTTTGTTTTGAGACCTTCCTGATGATGGCCATGCTAAGACTGAAACATGTAGGAGGCACATGGTAAATGACAAATAATTGTTTATTGTTAGCTGTGCATTTGTTGGATTAAAAGTTATGTACTCCGAGAATCTTTTAGGATATTAAGACAGTTGTTACAAGCAGTTAGTAGCTTACAATAAAAAGTTAACGCTGTTCAAAACGGCTGTCTTTTGCAAGTCAGATGCTTGACGGTTTACAAATATTGTGTCAAATTACATTTTTGTTGTTCAATGGGGATTGTGATGATTTTAAGTGATATTTTACCGAACGGTAAATAATATGCCGACTGCAGCACGTTGTTGAGGAGGGATGGATCATGAATTTTTAGTGAATGGCTCTGTAGGAAATGCGTGGGTAATTTAACGTCGAATGGATTAGCCCTTTGCGTGAATTTTCAGTGATTGAGGACCTGTTTAAAGTTTGTTTTGCGCTTCTGGCATCTGGCCGGAGCAACTGAGGAAAACAACAAAACATCTGTCAGAATTCTCGGAGTCCTGGAAGAGATTACAATTGTGCAACTCCCGAACAAAAGCCAGAAGCATTGTTTGTGACCACGACAAACTTTTATGCACAATTTGAGGGAAAGGATAACGAACTGTATCGGTTAGTAAATTTTAGGCTTCCTGTTCCACATTTTGCAGTTCCGGACTGCGTAAGTGAGTGAAAGAATGTACAAATTGCTGGAAATTAAGAAAAGAGCCTTTTTATTTTGTAGGAGATGTAAAAGTAAAGCAATCCCATTACAGGCCTGGACAGGCCCTGAGGGTTCCAGGAGGTTGAGGCCCCCAGGTTTCAAGAGAGTCGGCACTTGAAGGTGGTAAGGTTGTCAGCCCTACGCACCGGCCGCATTTGCCCCCCAAGAAATATTCGTGGTACTAATTTCTGTTAGAGGATTAGTCAACCCCAGGGCCATAGTGCGACCGGAAGGATTATGTCAATGAAAGATTTATAGGAGATGTAGAACGGTTATTTTTAAAATGTTTGTGACCTAATCATATACTATTTTATTTATTTTAGGCCATTTAGCGACGCTTTTTCTACTAGGCATAATTATTGCTTATGGCGAGAAAATATGTCTGTGTAAACTCGTGAGCCCGAATTAAAAATGTTTGGGAAAGGAACATTCGTGACCTATTCTAATGCAGTCTTCCAACATTCGGGAGCAGTGAGGAAAAAACCGGGAATTCCAAATGAGGGTAGGATGTGTCCTTGCCTGGTCGGAAGCTGGTTATACCGAAACAACTGGTAGGCTTCTCAGTAATTTTTCACGAATGCCGGCGTACAGATTGGAAATAGGCTAGCATCGCGTCCTTCTTTTGAATTCACCGATCACAAATTATTATTCGTGAACTTCCTAGTTATTTCAGAACTTTACAAATAATTACAAGTTCACTAACACCGTTAAATGATTAAAAAATGAAGCCGACTGATGGGATTTCAGGCTTCCGCAACGAAGTGTATGAAAACTGCGCTCTTCTGGGTTATTACGCGACGAATAGTGGCTGTTTCTTATTGGTGTTTCGGAAAACCTATCGGTCCCATCTTCAAGGTTCAAGGACCCAAACAGAATCCTTTTTGGATCCTAGACCCGATAGGTTGTCCCGAAACTCCGGTGAGAAGTTACCGCTTCTGGCTGCGTAGTAACCCAGAAGAGCGCAGTTTTCAAGTCGACTGGCCTTCGTACTTACACATCTTTACAGGTATTCGTCTACGTTGAAGTAAATAAGTCAGTGTGAGTTACTTTTTGGAGGGGTGATGAATTATTTTCGCTAAATTATAAACAATTTTCTGCCTTGGTACATAATTTACAGTAACATAATGTTTATTTGCAGTACACATTACTAATATTTATTAAAAAATACGTCGAGGAAACGTTATTTGTAGTGGAACACAGTATTTTCTCATGACACACAGTAGGACAGTCACATATTCTTTTCTCTCAATTCTTACGACAGATGTCGGTGTAGTAGAAAAGGGCTGCCAATCGGAGAGTTACAGTAAGTGAAGTCATGGTAGTTAACACACATGTACGACGTATAGTGGCTAGGCTTTAACTTTTCGTTAGGGAGAGAAACGACGTGGGAAAATTTAATCCATTAACATTAGGTTCTGAGTGGGCTGGGTAGCGTAGTCGGTATAGCGACTGCCTACGGGCTGGACGGTCCGGGGATCGAATCCCGGTGGGGCGAGATTTTCCGCACCTGTCCAGACCGGCTCTGAGGCCCACCCAGCATCCTGTACAATGGGTACCGGGTCTTTCCTGGGAGTAAGGTGCTGCCGGGGCGTGACGCTGACCCCTCACCCCCTTCTAGTGCAGAGGTCTAAAATAGTGTAGCGCTATACCTCTACTCTCCCTAAGGGCGTTCGTGGCCTGTGAAAAGTTGAAACCTACTACTCGTACATTATGTTCTGGCATAGAAAAGTGCATACGCTAGTTTTTAGATTTTAATTTACCTTAAAGAAACTTAGCTTTGTGTCGCTCACCGCCGAGGGCCCGGTTTGACCCCAGGCGAGTGTATGTGGTATTTGTGGTGGACAAAGTGGCACTGGGATGGTTTTTCCTACGATTACTTCGGTCTTCCATTTTGAGTATCATTCAACTAATACCGCACACTCATTCATTCATATACCTGCTTATCACAGGCTCTACAAAATGTTAGCAATTGACGGCGTCTTTAAGTAACACACGCTTAAAGAATTTAGACGTATCATAAAACGAAACCCGCATCTTTTTATGTGACATAAAATTTTAATAAAATTCCCAGATATCAACAGTCATTAAAGTAACAGTGTCATGAAAATATCTTTGT
>Ga0209629_10001505_pt1 | contig 14875 bp, 11 predicted proteins | sample TergutCu122P5_FD_187286 | JGI IMG/M metagenome (GOLD analysis project Ga0209629, IMG submission 187286) | Cubitermes ugandensis P5 segment gut microbial communities from Kakamega Forest, Kenya - Cu122 P5 (SPAdes) (version 2) | ecosystem: Host-associated > Arthropoda: Insects > Digestive system...
CACGAAATACCACAGGCAGCAACCACTGTATAATACTCTTGAGCTCCTGATGATGGACATAGTGGTGTCCGAAACATGTTGAGCAAGCAATAAGATCTGCAATTAAAACCTCTGTTGCATCTAGTTGGCATTTTATTTCCACATATTTTCCCATATTATCTCATCAACGACACGATTTTCGGGGGCGGGGGTGGAACACTTTTGAACATAAAATGTGAGTTCTGATTTTCTCAAACACTTTTGTCTGAAACACCTCTCATTCTAAGAAGAATTCAGCGAGATACTACTAAAAACGTATATCGGTCGTCATGTACAACACCGGTTATTCCTGTCAGATTGTAATCAAACTTTAATTTTCTCGACATATTTTCCGAAAAATAATCAAATATTAAACCTCATGAAAATCCATCCGATGGGAGTGGAAGGACAGACATGACTAAGCTAACATTTGCTGTTCGAAATTTTGCGAACACGCCTAAAAGATTCTGTTTCATTACTAATGTTTCTCCAAACTGGCGACTCATATGAAGCCCGATCATGCAGTTACTGAACCCACAGCTCACGGCCGAGAGTTTTAATAAGTACTGCGGTGAAGAGAAATTCTGAGCCAGGCTGGTCCATTTTATCGTGAAGACCGTCCTGAGCCAGTCTGCTCCTTCAGGCCAGGACCACTTCCTTCCAATCCTTCCCAATTCATCGTTCCTTAATCACTTTACATGTACACACTGCGCTGTGAGCTTCCAATTACTGGCTAGGTTTTAAAGCAAACCTCGAAGAAATTTAAAATTATGTTCTTTTTACATTCAGCTATACAGGTAAAATAGAGCAGAGATCGCTCAGTAGGTACAGTAACTTGCTTAAGGGATGAAGTTCCGAGGAATCGTGTTTCGATTCCCGTCATTTATCCATCCTTCAAAGCGTCTCGATCGGCTCCGAGACCCACTCAGCGTCGTATCAAATTGGCACCGGGGAATTTTACCGGGGGTAAAGCGGCCGGGGGTGAATCTGGCCACTCACAACGCAATCTAGTGTCAAGGTTCAGAACGAATGGCGCTATGACTACGCGAACCCAAGCGCCTTCATGCCCTGCACTGGAATGCAAATTCCTTTAACTTGATACGCCAAACAGAACTACAACATTAACACTGCGAGAGCTTTAAGAGTGCCTGCCAACGCGGAGAGTCGATCAGCAGAAACTTTGCTGCAAGATCTACGATCGGGAATCGACTTTCGCTTACCCGAACGCGGCCATTATGGGTTATCGGATGTAGCCTAGACTGAATAAAGAGAAACTTGACCCAGACACTTCTATCAATAATGTTACAACAGTTCAATGAACTCAGTGGGTCAATAAATTTGAACATCTCGTATAAAAAAATATGCTTACACTGAATCAAAAAAATACACCGATTTCTCTTGCATTGAGGTTCTCCTGGACCTTCGTTTTGTAGTTCCATAAACGGCAAACACTAAATTACTTAATTCTTGCAAATAACCAACTTGACGCACTTTTCATGTATTTATTTATTTCATCTCTCTACATGTTTCGAGCATCACAGTGCTCATCGTCAGGAGATCGAATTTTATTAATACAAGTTCCCTCCTGACCGGCAAACCAAGCAGTCACTTACACAGATTAATCATACCAGATGATGTATTAATACAATTCGGTCTCCTGATGATGAGAACTGTGATGCTCGAAACATGTAGATAGATGAAATAAATAAATATATGAAAACGTGCGTCAAGTTGGTTATTAGCAAGAATTTGTAAAGAGAAGTATAGTCAACAAAATATAAAAAAACTAAATTACTTAACTTTTACAAATCCCTTGCTAATGCGTCTACTTCCAATTTCGAGTGCCAGACTGTCCACGAACGAATGGAAACATCAACCACGGTCATAAGAAAAGGCTGTTAACGGCACCTGTAGCAATGACCCCATAACTTGCTAGCTCTGCTGCAGTCGGCACGGCGTTGCCGCTGCTAGGCTCACCTCGCAACGGCCAGGTTGCGTTACATCTGTTTCAAAAACATTTACTATGTTAGGAGCAAATTTATAATTTCAGTCAAGGTGTACGTTTTTGAAATTGTAAGCGAAGACATGGAGTTCCGTGCGCAGTGCTTCCCCTCTCAGCATTTTACATCTCCAACCCGCACAAACTAGCAAGTAATGTGGTCAACCATGCTATATCACAATTCCACAAACTGGCAGAAATAAACAGTACAAAAACAGTGTGATGGTAGAACGGAAATCCTGGCAAGAGTTCTCGTCTGACACGGATCTGATGGACGACCCCTCACACTGCCACCCCATCGCTTGGTGGTGGAGTTGGGTCCGGGGTAAGGAGTGAGAGGCGATGCGGGCAGAGTGTAAATGATTCAGTATTCGCCCGGAAGTGAATTAGACGCAAGTCAACCGGAACTCCGGATCAATCAGATAGACACTTTTAGATAGGGTATATCTCCCCCTATCCCGGGACACACACAAACACAGTTTTTGTACAGCACGAATCATAAATTAAATCTTTCTACATCTATGGAAAGAAAAGTACTAGGAACTGTTCTTTAATAACTCAGAAATGGTTGTGGCGATTATACATTATGCACAGGATTACTGAGTTTATATACTTCCCTCATTCAGTCTGTATCGTAAAGAACACAGTGATTTAAACTTCAATCCATTTCCATCACCCAGTGAAGGAAAATGACAACGACGCGGTCCATAACGCAGTGCACACCCTCCACCGGGTGTTCTCAACTATCGCCACGTTACATGGCTTCACGCTACACGCGTAAACGTAATTTTCTTCACGTATATAAAGCAATAACAGACTTCCCTGCGTCCGTATTCACAAAATTTCAACATCTGCATATATGTCACAGGACTTTCACCAAAATCGCATAACAGGTGTGGAGAATACGAATGGAATACGCGATAAAGCACTGTTTTCGCTGCACCAATTTTCGCGAAAATCTTCTCGGCTCAACGGCGTTATGTCGAAATATTTTCAACCAAATTTCACCAAGACTCATCAATAAATATGCAAAGTGCAGGTATAAATTATTTGCGTCCTTTAGTGTGACTGTCTAGAGAGGCGACTATCACGAAACTGACGCTCTCTTCACAACTTTGTAAACGACCACTATACCAAATTGTGTTATATCCGCCCAACGTTTTAATCGACATTACGCATCGGACGAACGTGGTTTAAATACAGGGAGTTCTTTCGTACTTTGCAAGGAGCGCCTAAAATATGGGAAGGGTCCCACCCAGTTAGTTCTGTCAGAAAGAGCCCAGAAGCTCTAACCCCTTTAGTCGGGTGAAGACTGGCATTGTAGTTAATGCTGCAGTACCGACTGAGGCATTCCTTCCTCTGAGGTTTGCTGCTGTCACCTTGCGACTGGGTAACGACAGAATGGGCCGAGCATAGAGCAGTCGCCTCGCAGCAGTTTGCGGCAGGTCAGATGTTCTGGCAGGTGTTACCATGCACAGTGCTGCTGTCCTGTGTCTGACGCCATGAACTCCTGCAGAAGCTACGAAGACCCTGCCCCCTCCGTCTTCAGAGCAGCAGAATCTTCTACAGTGCAAACGGAGTCAGTAGGTTCCGCTGAATCGACGTCAATCACATACAAGGCCGCACGGGGTCACATACAAGAAGACGGTATCCCGCTTGGCTATAGCTACGTTTTCATACTGCGCAATGAGCAGGATAGTGTAGCAATGACAGTGTGGTTTTACTCTTCTCAAATTTTGGCCGGTGCACCAGCTATATTGACAAAACGGTTTTGTGGCTTTTATCATGCCCATACTTCAAATATCGGAACATCTAATCGATAATGTTACCATCACCCCCTAAATAATAATTTCACACCACCGACAAAATTCTCACATCTACGCGTCATAAAACATGCAGTAAACCAAACCACATTATGTAGGTATGACTGTATACTTGTATGACATCGTCATATTGTATATCAGAATTTATAGTAGGTCAAATGGGTGGGAAATGTTATCCACGTTACGTTGCGCTTTCCCTTCAAGCAATAAATGCAAAACAAAAGCATAAAATCCTGGAGTTTAAGTGAACACAGAAATACAAAATGAACATGAAGAGTTAAGATCAGCGTATAAAAGTGACTACGGACTGGACGTCTTAGGAAATGCACTTGGATTCGCGGCAATGGGAAGATATTTACTTGTCTTCAGGGTTTCACAATGGCTGTTGTTAAAACAATGTTTTTATGGGGGAGGGGGGCGGTTAAACCGTGTTCGCTTGTTCAGACGTGTCGGTAGGGCATACTGCCTCCGTCTTCAGAGTGACTTTATTGTTTCAAATGTATGCTGAAGTTATTTTAAAGAAGAAATGCGTCAGTTATGAGGAAGGTCTGCGACAGGTCGGCCAGTCAGAGCTACGACGGGGTTCGGTACAAGTCCTCTATCCTCCTTCCCCCCATTATGTTAGCTGTGACTGAACAAATTCCCTCCAAACCTTCCTACAAAACCAAAACGTTTTCTTCCACCCCATAGTTTTACCATTTATCTGAACCAATTCATTCCCCTTCAGGATGGAATCAATACGTTCAAACGAAATGCCGGAACAAACAGCTCAATGTGAAAGCGTAACATATAATAATACAATATTTCTCTCTTCTCCATAGCGTCCAGACCGACCCTGGAGCCCAGTCGGTCTCCTGTCATATAGTAAGGTAAGCTCTTCCCCTGGGGTAAGGCGGAATGGTCGTGAAGATGCACACTCCCCCCTCCAATCTAATGTAGAGGTTAACTACACAATATGATATAACGTACTGAAAAATGATGCTGATCTCAAAGTAAATGTGTGTGTGTGTGTGTGTATTGCGAAACATGTGGTTTTACGAGTCAGGCCCAAAAGAATCAACAATTAAGTATTCAAGACTCTTCAGGTACATTCCCAAACGCGCTTTTATGGCATGAACAGGGGTGACTTTAAACCTAACCAATACGAAAAGTGACTAACAGAATGTAACGTCCTATACATAATGTGGCCTGTGGCCTTCCTCACTAGGGTCGGCTCTGCAGTTGCCAGAGGAGCAGCCGTTTGGTTCGCACGGTTTGAAATTAAGCCTGTGCTAGCATCTAGCACCCAATTAAAGTAATCTACTTGAACTGGAAAAGGGGAATTATTGGGTAGAAAATACGCAGTACGAGCAGACGATATGATTAATTGACTATTAGCATTTAAAGACGATTTGTGAGAAATACAGAGCTTGTATAACTTTCTTTCAAGTTTCAAGAGGATCCCTGACTTACTATCTACAAGAAATTTGGTGCATCTGAGAAGCAACGACGGAAAAGAAATATTAATTTTACGGAATAAATGGGCTTCGGAATTCCGAGAAGTCAGTGCCATGTCTCCAAGACGCCTACAAGTCTGAAATTTTATTTTTTTTATCTGTTGAGTTCTCTATAATGTCCGAATATCGCAGGTTTTAATGACTGCCAGAATGTCAAATATTTTACTGATAATGTCTAAATGTCAAAAGTTTTGATCTCTAAATATTCAAAGTTCAGGCGGCTGTCGTGTCACAAGATTTATCGGCAATGCCAAATGGTCAAAAGAAAATCATTCTGATTAGTGCAGCAATCTCGATAATATTCTGAGTCAGTGCAACAATCTCCATGACGTTCTGAGCTAGTGAAGCAATCTCGATAATATTCTGAACTAGTGCAGCAATCTCGATAATATTCTGAGTCAGTGCAACAATCTCCACGATGTTCTGAGCTAGTGAAGCAATCTCGATAATATTCTGAACTAGTGCAGCAATCTCGATAATATTCTGAGCTAGTTAATCACTCTCGATAATATTCTAAGCTAGTGAAGAAATCTCGATAATACACGTATTCCGAGCTAATGCAACAATCTCCATCATGTTCTCAGCTAGTGCAGAACTCCCATAATATTCTGAGCTTGTGTAATAGTCTCCATCTTATTATTACCCAGCACAAAAATTGCCATAATATTTTGAGTTGTGCAGCAACCTTCCTAAGATCCGTCTTCACTTTGTTCTTTCCAGTAGTTTTCTCTAAGCGACCCCACAATTAAATTTCTGTTTGAATTTCTTGTCTTCTCCCTTAATCTTTAGCACATCCGTAGCTTCAAATCCAGTGATTTACTATCCTTATAATATAGATGTTAATGGCTTCCGGGGGGTTTGAAAAGGGGGTAAATCAGGAGCGGCGTAAAACTGACCACTAACATTCACCTAGAAGCAAGGTTAAGAATGAGTAGAGCTAAATGTCTTATACCACATACTCCTTCATGGAATGCACAGGAATAAATCTACCTTTTCAAACGCAGGTGACTTCTACAATGCGTCAGTCAATATTCATATTTACGTATGAATTGTTTGAAGAAGAAGCAGATGACTGTGAACAGGGAATAACAACAAGTGACGAAATAATAGATGATCTGAAGCTACTGAAGCGATTACTTAAAACTTGAGGGCTGAATATCATTCCGGCAACCCATACACTAAAGTGGAAGTTTTACCCGTATTATTTTTCAGAAATTAATTTAGGGGTTTTAGAATAATCAGAAAACTGTTAGTTTAGAACCTCACAGTATAGTAGACCGTACAAACAAGCATACTTCACCGCTGGCCTCCCATAATTTTGCTCTTTGGGCAGAAAGTTGGGAATGAGACCCTAACAAGTTAAGCTAAAGTGTAGTGGGCAGAATACAGGGACTGTCTTGCTGTGCAGCACTTCGTCTCTACCTCTTGCTGTGCAGCACTTCACCAGAATGTAACACTACAAACGTCATTCGTCTTTCTCCTTCATGAAGGGTTACAGACGCCATTTCTTAACATCACAACTCAGCTTATGATCTAGCTAAAGGACGGGACACGTGTGTAGGATCCCTAAACATATATTCCGGCATGTGACGCCGTGTCGTTGCGTGAGTGGTTCCCGTAGTTTTGAGTGAAGGCAGTTAGTGCCTTTATCTTAATGGCTCAAGCCGTCATTTATAGGACTGCTCGACCCTTGAAGGTAAGGGCCAAATGTACTTCCTATACGTCGGGAAGTACTCGCTCAACAACACAGCGTCACATCCCGGAAGACCCGGATCATCAGCAACAACGCTGTGAGAACCTAAAATGTGACAAAGTTTTGTCATAGCCAAAGAACCTGAACGAATCAAAAAAGGAAAACTCAGAGCGATGATGTAAGTAAAAGGTTATTTATCAAGACCAGGAATATACTATTCTTTCGCGGGTATTTCCGGGCAGAACTTATTTAGATATATTACCGGCACGTTTCAGGCAACAAACCTGATCCGTCCTGCCTAACTGCCGACGACATCTCGCGTATGCAGCAGCGTATCGTCCTAATTTACATAGCTTACTTTTGTAGCTTTCAAACTGCGAAAAATAACACGTTATTAGCGTGCCGCATATTGCATAATGGTTCACAGTGGAGTAGCCAAGACTTTCAAAAAAAAAAAGCGAGTGAAAATTAAACCATATAAACGAGGCCGGCACCTCAGTGCATGACAAAATGTGCCACTACACTAATCATGTTCTGCTTTAGCTTCCCTCTTTGAAGAGACCCTTTATATACGATATTTTAGCTTATAATCACGTGTTACGTTTCATGTGACGTATTCTGTATGTTAAAGCCACAGGATAAAGTGATCGTGTTCAGCATGATAGCAGTTTATATCCAGCCTCGTTATAACAATTACGTTTCGATTAAAAAAGAGCTTTGTCTAATGAAAACTCTTCAGGGACTATAATAATAATAATAATAATAATAATAGTAATAAACTGCAATTAGGTTATCACCCGGTGGCAGTGATTATTTTACACGTACACAAATATGAAAAAAAGTAACTAGGAAATTTAGGTGAGGACGGCTACATGAGAGGCTGCAGTAGCAACTTTGAAACTTGGGAACCATCTCAGCATTCACTTGTAGACACAGGGAAACCAATAAAAACCTGTGTCGAGGTGGCCGGTCGCAGGACCTTCCGGACACTGAATTCTAGCCAGCAGTCCGGCATCTAAAGTAAGAACAGCAATACACACATAGTACAACAAATACACATAAGGTACAACAAATACATATAAGGTAAAACAAATACACGTAAGATACAACAAATGCACATAAGATGACTACAATACACGCAAGACAAATACAGTTAACAAAAATGCACATAAGGAAAACAACACCAAGTGAAAAGAGTACTGTATATATTTTCTAATATTTTTCCCACCGTATTGCACACACGCTTTTTATCCCAGTCCTTCGCTTCTCACCACTTTATCACCCATATATACCCTTCCCATTACACCCCGCTTTCACCCCTTCCCTATGCTACACTTCACTACACTTCCCTTCGCTTTACTTCACTTCACTACACTTTTTTTACACTTTTAGATGATTTTCACTGCACTTCACTTCACTTCTTTCACTACTTTTAAATGATTTTCCGGACACTTTATTTTCTTTAACTCACCTCAATAATCGCTTTCCTTACCCTCTTTTTCGTGGTATTTAGTTTGCAGGGGAGAGTTCCTAAACACTTCGGCAGGTAGCTGGTTCCAGTCTTGAATGGCCCTATTCACATAGGAATATTTCCCTACAACCGTCCTTTGCTCCCTAGTACTAATTTTTCGTTCACGATCTACCCTGCTCAGATAGTGTAGCCATTGTAATCTGTCATCTATAGCCTTCCACGCCCGTTCTCCAGAGTACGCTTTGAAGAGAGCACATACGCGTGATAACGTTCTACGCGACGCCAAAGTTTCCCAGTTCGAACTGTTCGTATGATGTGCAAATTTGGCAGCTTTCTTTTGCACCCTGTCGAACGCAGTTATTTGTCCCTCCCTGTACGGATCCCAGCACGCGGCCCCGTATGTCACGAAGTACAGTGAATCTCTGTGTCAGACCAGGAAGCTGAACATTTCGAACCAAATTCATCGTGTGCGCTTTGTGTCTGGTATCACTTCCACCCCCCAACACTGAAATGAAAGATAAGTGGGTCCCCTGACAACTCGGTGCGGCACGTCCTCGCGTTGCGGACGGAGGAGACGGCTTGCAGATATGGAGGGCAGCTGCGAATATCCTGAAAAGGATGCCCAGACACTCCAGACCTGTTACTCCATCTTCGTGGGGGTAGTGCGGGGAGGAAAACTCCACAAAGATTAAGATTTGATGTGCGAAATTTTCACAAGGATGCTGATGAAGACGTCTGACGTCTAGAATATGACGCCGTATAGGTTAGCAGGTATCAACATTTCGGGTTAAACTGTTGCCTCCTTCTTCAGGATACTAAAAAAGAGTGACTAGCCTGGCAACCGTAAATATGGAAGCGGTGTGTTGTTCTACAACGTTGGCACCCACACATCAGAATAGAACAGTGTCACGAGTCAGAAGGGCACAACTTGATGTCAGTTTTTGTACCGCTTGTCAAGAGCAGTCACTAAAGGTTAAACGTTCCTGCTGCAGCCTCAGGAACCCAGACAGCAAACGGAGCGACTGGTGTTCTCTGTTTGTCTGTCCAGGCAAACAGAGAGGTACTTGCCTTCAAGCAGTCAGTGGCTACTGCCCTCAGTGTCACACGACGCACAACTCCACGCGTCCGCGAAAAAACAAACTCGAAAGAGACTTGAGTTTCCCAACGTAGCGAAGCTTCATATTACTGCCTTCTTGGTTATGACACCGTGCAGTCCGGTAGTACCTCCGAAGTATGTACCTTCGAAGCTCTTGTACAAACCGCTTCCTTCTTCGGAGTACAGCGTGGAAGTAGCAAGTGTTTCCGATTCGTTTGTAAACCTACTAAATGCTGCTGTAACCCAGAACACTGGCAATCGATTAATCATCCAATATATATTCTGTCAGAGTAGGCGCCTTAGAACGCCGATAATTGTGTTTTACAAATTTCACTCTTGAAAGCCCGGTGGTTACTTTACTTACCACCACGTTTAACTTTCAAAAATTCTATGTTCTGCCTACATAGTGTATTGGTGTGTTTCGTGAGGATCTCAGAACAAATAGCGATTATTTCCCTATACAGCACTAACTACTTAATCTCTTTAAAGGCCTGTGGTTACTATATGTACCACCAGTTTAACATTCACACACTCTACGTTCTGCCCACACAGTGTATTGATGTTTTTTGTATGGTTCTCAGAAAAAACAGCGATTATTTCCCTATACAGCATTAACTGTCTGGTTTTTATAACCGAGACGGAATGTGTTTACTGCGCGGTACGGACTACATCTTTATATATAATTAAGGCTGATCTTATAGTTTAGAGGGTTAACCCGGATACACAAAAAATGCTGTGGCGTCAGTGACAATATGCATTACACCTGTTTTTAAGTAGCTCAAATTAACTTCCTTGCTTTGCCAAATATTGATCATAGTAAATTTCTCGGGGGTAAGGCAGCCGGAACGTAAAGCTGACAAATCATTAATCTCATGGAGATTTAAGAATTAGTGGACCCATACCTCCACACCCTCCATAAGCCTTCATGGTATAAAAAGCGACAAATTTCCCTTTGTTTCTAACTTAAAGACCAGAAAGAATTAACTGTTAAATGGAATAAAAAAACACCCCTATATATCAATAAGGCAAGAAAGTTGTTATTGCTGCGATCGAAACGTCTGATTCACTACTATCAAGTTGCATGTGTCTGCCCTTCCGCAATGCATTTAAAATTCAGAGATTAAAATATCAGAGAGTTACGAAATGACGTGTGAACAACGTGTCATTTTTAGAGAGAGCAACTCGTGATTGATTACGTTCTTGATACAGACATTAGCAACATGGCCATCCTGACAAGTTCTGAGGTGGGTGGGAAAAGAGATGCGCCATACATTAAGTGACATCACAAACGCGTTTAGCGTGGAATCATATTATTTGTCTTAATTTATATTTGACAGATTCCAATTATTCCAGTCTACGATAATGTTCCAAATTAAAAGCTTTTTGATTCCAAATTGGCGTTGAAAATACCACAGAGGATATTAAGGCAGTGACGGCGACTGACACCCAAACACGCGCCTAAAACGTGGAAGTGTCTTCATGTCATTTTGAAACCACATAACGCTAGCTCTGAAACGCACAAATGCACATATTTCTAATTCTCTCTGCGGGACGTATCTAGCGGAAAAAAACGGAAACCTGCACCCTCTATCACTGATAACCTGTTTCGACAATTGTGTATTGTATATACGCTTTAAAAATGTTAGGAATCACTTCAAAAGATATTAAAAGGCACATAACACTGGACGTGAAAATTCGGCCCTCTTCCAAAATTACACAATTTCACTGGGATGCAGAGTGCCAGTTCGGCATCTGACTTTAGTTAGTGACAAAATCCAGACACATTAAGTAAACAAGACAAAAACGTAAAATCCGGGATCCAGTAACACCATGTACATACTAAGATTAACCTAAATTATGATTAAAGATTCAGCTCGTATCGCGCAGTAAACTCATTCCAGCTCGGTTATAAATATCAACCAGTTAATGCTGTATACAAAAATACGAGTAATCGCTGTTTGTTCTGAGATCCTTAAACAACACATAAATACACTGTGTGGGCAGAACGTAAAATTGGTGAATGTTAAACCTGATGGTACATATAGTAACCACTGGGCTTTAAAGGGTTAAATCTCTCTTATAAAACCAGTCAGCTAATGCTGTATAGGGAAATAATCGCTGTTTGTTCTGAGATCCATAAAAAACACATAAATACACTGTGTGAGCAGAAAGTAGAATTTGTGAAGGTTAAACTGGCGGTACATATAGTAACTACTGGGCTTTAAAGGGTTAAAACTCTCTTATAAAAACCAGTCAGTTAATGCTGTTTAGGGAAATAATCGCTGTTTGTTCTGAGATCCATACAAAACACGTAAATATACCGTGTGGGCAGAACGTAGAATTTGTGAAGGTTACACGCACCGGTACACAAAGTGAGGAATTGGCGTTAATTAAAACAGTTATTACGAGTATAAGTGTCTATAGAAGGTCCTTTCACATTTCAGTGCAAACGTTCCCATTACTTGCATTCACAGTTTCCAACTGTACCAACAAACCTACCACGTCACTCCTGTAGCACTACACAGTCAGTAGGTACACCTGCTTAGGCAGGCTGTCAATTCATTACGTCAACTCTCCCTTTCATTTAACAGTCCGGCAGACGGCGCGATTTAAATGAGCCAGATAAGGCTCAATGAACGCAATGGAATTGTCTCGCAGCTGACTGACTGTAACGGGTAAGCTGAACGGATAAGGGACACAGAAACCCGTTCACACCCATTGTTCCTTTAAATTAAACAGTCGAACAGACCTGTCAGCGTGTTTGGATTCAAATGCCGCAACTCTCAAATAATGCATAAACACGTTTGTGTTTTAACACGGCTGGATCACTGGAAACTGGACAAAAATTTCGTGGAACAAACATTCAAAAACTGGTTCCCTTCCTCTCAGTAAATATTTGGTGTATTCAGTATTAAGACCCAGATTTATACTAAACTGATAGCGTTTTACAGCCGGGGTAAAGCAGGCGGGACTAGAAGATGACGGCTGATGTTAAGAGTGTTGTGTGGAGCCATATCTCCACTCCTCCTCTACGCCTTCAAGCTTGTATAGGAAAACTTTACTTATATTTTGTTTTACTACAAACAATATGGGGCCTCTGTAGCGCAGTGGTTAAGGCGCGGCGCTACTATTCGGACGGTCCCGGGATCGATTCCCGGTTCTGTCACTGGATTTTTCAGTGACATATTCGTTCCGACCGTACCATGACCCTGGGGTCGACACAGCCCCTAGTGAAAATGAGTACCAGGAACATTTCCTGGGGGTAAAGGCGGCCGGTGCGTGAGGCTGACAACCTCACCACCTTCATGTGCTGAATGTCATGAAATATGGGAGCCTAAACCTCCTGGAACCCTCTGGGCCACACCGGGCCTGTTACGGGACTCCTTTACCTTTACCTTTTACAAACAGTATTCTGTTATTCCTGAGCAGGAGAAAAACGATGTGCTTTCTGAGAGTCATGAAAAACACACAGCACCGAAAGGAACTGTATGGACAGAAAATAAGATTTTTTTTTTTAATTTTTGGTTTTGCTGTACTGCCACTGCTTTTCCACGTAGTCCTCACAACAAACGAGGCATTTATATGATATCGTGGGCCAGTTTCTCTATTACCTGCTTGCATCAGTCCCTTTCCCGTACACAAGCTACCGTCTCCCAGCTGTTCCCATCTGGCCACCGCCCCCAAATTTGTGGTCTCCACTGATTGCGCTCCCTGGCAACTACTTCCTCTTATATAATCACACTGTACTTACCCTCATTACAGAATTATACGCCATACAAACCGATTCCCTGTCGAACCTCAGATATCCTGTGGACACAACATGGACTTTGTTAAACGTTGTATCAGACCATCCGGCGGTAACCGCTGTGCTTTGAAGGGTTACCGTCCACTGCTTTCGACGGTGCAGCCACTGCGTGCAGCAGCCGCACTGCGTTACTACAGCAACTTGGGATTTACACTTGTACGTACGAAGTACGTTCAGTTCGTAAGCTTCCCCACGTCATGAAAATTAAACGGTAAGCCATTACAACGTTACATTCATTCCAGTGAAGTATCAATCCTAGACAAAATTCGGCATTGTGGTCAGTGTCGGACCTGTGTTTTTTGAGTCAGTAGACTCCCTAAATATGCCACTTCGTTGCCGAAACATGTAGGAGCTGAAACCATGAAATATATTTTATGATTTGTATTTTATTGTATCCTATCGAGTGAATTTGTTGGTTAATGTATCGCACGTAAGAAAATTCACACTCTGAGTAACATAAAAATGGGTCTAAAAATTTCGTCGCTGTATAAATCGGGGCTCTTGTTTTCGTGACCGTTCTCGAACAGTTATTTCCACTTCCTCGTTAGGCGCAAATCGGCTAACACCGGGCGTTTCTTCGGTTTCCCAAAATCAGCACCTCCATTTTTGTTGTGTTCACATTCGTCATCGACGCGACGCGCCGACCAGTGCTATCGTGATAGAGGAAGTCCTTTCGACGATTTTCGAGCCCTCTGCGCCGTTTCCTGACAAGCAGCGCCCTCTTTACGTCAAGAGCCTCCAACTCTATCAGTTGACGGTCAATTTCGAGGGGGGAAACATTTTCTATAAAATCTGAGTTTCTTCGCGGTACCAAGTTCCAATCTCGTGGCCACTGAGTAACCAACTTTCACCCTGAATAGCAACTGACTGATTTTAACATCATCTGCTGCATTTTATCCGTACTACAAGTGCTATATCCTACGGAAAATAAAATGCTTGTTTAACATAACAGCTTAAGGCACACTGCTTATTGCACACGCCTTGTATCTGTACATTTCTTTATTTGTTTTGACGTGAATACGTCTATAAAATCAGACGACACATGGGGTACCAGGGCAGAAACAGCGATGTAACGTTTGCAGGGTGATATATCCCGACACTATAACTTCGTGAGTAATAATACGATTGACATAAATGTGGTCACATTCGATCGGGTATACGACTACCATGCGTGCATGACTTTCAGTTGGCGCCGCGCATACGCGAGGCGCGGGTGGGGGCCCGCGGCGTCTGGCGGCAAATTTGGGCGTTGGTGAAATCTTCCGCGCAGTGTATCTCGCGACTCCGACATGCTAGCGCGCTGATTTTGGTGCCAAACTAAATATCTCGTTGAGATCTGTCGATTTAAGCCATAAGAAGTAAACTTCGTAAAATATTTGTTGGTGACAAATCAAAAATATTTCGTGAAAAATTTAAAGTTTCACTATGTCGGCCTATACTCGCCGAAAAGCCCAGAGGAAATGCAAACAACGCC
>Ga0209629_10001506_pt1 | contig 14870 bp, 11 predicted proteins | sample TergutCu122P5_FD_187286 | JGI IMG/M metagenome (GOLD analysis project Ga0209629, IMG submission 187286) | Cubitermes ugandensis P5 segment gut microbial communities from Kakamega Forest, Kenya - Cu122 P5 (SPAdes) (version 2) | ecosystem: Host-associated > Arthropoda: Insects > Digestive system...
GTATCCTTTTTCTTTTCAACCGGAAGAAGGTTATTACGTCAGAAACCTCAGAAAATTAGTCAACTATATTGACTGTAATTATCAAAAGGAAATATCAGGACAGTTTGCTGCGGACATGATAGGTTTGAGCGCTCCTGAGTTCTGTCGTTTTTTCAGAAAACAAACAGGGATGACTTTTGTGTCTTATAAGAATAAGGTGAGGATTGAAAAGGCGGCTCCGATGCTGACCGCAACCAATTTAACTTGCGAGCAAACAGGCTGGGATTGCGGTTTTACTTCCTACCATTATTTTAAAAGAGTGTTTGAAAAATACTACGGGATGTCGCCGGCGAGGTATCGCATAGCGGGTCTTGCTGCTATGACGGCGGAAGCGGAGCTTCTGCCGATTGAGGAGTATTGAGAACGAGTCATTTCTTTTCCAACAAACTTTTTAGCAGAGCGATTTCATCGTCTTTATCTTGCAGACGTTTTTCCAATAGATCAATGATTTTTTCTGCCGGATTATTCGTTGCAGAACTGAAGTTATCAGGTTTTTACCTGAAATGAAATTGATTACGTCGTCTTCGCTAAAATTTCTAATCACGTCGACAGGAATTTTCATTATTGACGCTATTTTTTCAAGCAAAACATTATCAATATCCGCTTTTTGCTCTAAAATAGAAAAATTCTGTTGTGTCGTATCCATAGCGTCAGCAATAGTATTCTGCTTTATGCCGAGTATATAGCGTAAACATCTGATATTATGCCCAAAATGTATTTTACCTGAAAAATTGGGTTTCATATATGTCTGATTTTATTTTGAAAAAACATGCAAAGGTAACAAAACATCTACAGTAAAAAACAAGTTTTTAGTTGTTTTTTACAAACTATATTTGTAGAATACAAAGATTAAACCCCGTACTTTTACAGCCGAAATTTATATGAAAAATTTCATGAAATAATTATTCTATTTTATAAACATTTAAATTATTTTTTATATGGAAAAGACTTTTGAAGAAAAATTCGGTTTGAAAACCAAAGAAATGGAGAACATTCTCGGGGGAGTTGAGGAAGGTGGTGTAACAAGAGAGGATGCAGATGCAAATGCAACTGTAAATATTTGTAGCTTTTGTACTACTTGCGTAGGATGTATAACTACATGTCTGGCGTGTACGACTTGTGTAGGTTGTCAGAGTACTTTTGCTGACGTCATACCTCTTGAGTGATCATTAAATCTAATGATTTTAATTTATTAGGCGCTATATAAAACAGACTGTATATATGGCGCCTAAGTTAAAATATAGTAACCATGGACAATGAAATAGATTATACAAAAAAATACATGATTAATCCTGCCTATACGATTATTCCCGATCGAACACGGGCAGTGATTGTTACCGCTAAAGGATTTGATGTTTATAAACCGGGCATAAGAGAAAATACAGGCATATCGTGGAAATTGAATCCTATTTATGCGGTCATATTCTCTTTTTTTGATGGTAGCTTAGAATTAAACGAAACAGTCAAACAAATTTCTGCAGAAACTGGATTTTCAGAAGAGAAAATTATAAATTTTATAAAACCTCTCTTTGATAACACAAAGCAGGTTTTTATAAAAAATGTATTTGAAGAAACAGGGGAGAACACTCCTGGCAAATGGTTTGCTATTCCCAAACGGTTTATTATCGAAAATACAAAAAATACGCCGCGCACCGATTTACATCCAAAAGAAGAATTTTACATTATAAAAGAACTATGGGATTTTAATACTTTCCGATTGTCTCATCCTACGAATATAACTTTAATGTTAAACAATAAATGTGCTACAGATTGCATTTATTGTTACGCAAATAAAGACTATAAAGTTGAGAACCCTTTATCAACAGAAAAAATTCTATCGTTGATTAAAGAAGCAAATGATTTAGGGGTAATGAGTTTTGAGCTTGGTGGAGGAGAGATAATGCTGCATAAAGATTGGGATATAATTGTTGGCGAGTTATTGAAATATGGATTTTTACCCTACATATCCACAAAAGTACCATTAATAGAAGATCAGATTAAACGATTGAAAGAATTAGGGATTCAACGGATTCAAGTTTCAATTGACGCTTGGAATGCCGCAACACTTAGTAAAGTGTTAGGAGTTAATGAAAATTATTTCGAAAAATTAAAGGAAAGCTTGAAATTATTGGAGAAATACGATATAAAAGTGTCAGTTAAATCAGTTATTACAAAGCATAATCAGGATTTAAAAGAAATTGAAACGCTATTGACTAATTTGGCTAAGTTTTCAAATATAGTAAGTATTTCCGTTGCACTTGGCGAAAATAGCTTATATAAACACGGCAAAATTGGTTTTACAAATTATCGGGCATCATTAGAAAAATGGAATAAGATTTCGGATTTTGTTTCAACATTTGCGAAAAATTTTGCAATACGAATATATCCACAAGGATGTATAACAAAAGATATTGTATTTAATTCAGTGGAAAATAAGGCAATGGTATTTGGAAAACGTTCGCTATGTTCGGGAAACCTTGTGAGTTTATATATTCTGCCTGATGGACAGGTAACTATCTGTGAAGAATTGTACTGGTCGCCAAAATTCATCTTAGGAGATGTTACAAAGCAATCCATTATGGAAATATGGAATTCCGAAAAAGCGATGGATTTATATAAGTTATCACAGGCTGATTTTCGACCGCTGAGCGCTTGCAAATACTGTCCAGATTTTTCGATTTGTCGTTCTACTCTTGGCGTATGTTGGAAATATATCTACATGGCTTATGGCACGGAGCATTGGGATATGCCGGATCCCAGATGTCCTTTGGCGCCACCGCCGGTAAATGAATTTTATAGGTGATTTTGATATTATTTTTATTAAATTTTTGAAATTCTCAATATTAGATATTGCTATTTTATTTTAAATTATTTTTTTATGGAAAAGACATTTGAAGAAAAATTCGGTTTGAAAACCAAAGAAATGGAAACTATTCTCGGTGGAGTTATTGATGCTGAACAAGTACAAAGTGATGGCTGTAGCATTTGTTCAACTTGTATGGTATGTACGTATGCTTGCACGATGTGTAGTAATCGCGCTTTCAATGTAATGTAGGATTGGTTAGATACATACAAACTTTGTATTAGTAATATTTGATTCCGATTCTCAAAGACGCCATATAAAAATATGATTTTGTGTGGCGTCTTAATTAAATAAATCGTATTTTTGCAACAATAATATAAAAAATTCAATTCATGAAAGCATTTAAGTTTATTTTGAGAAGAATCAACAGTTTCCTGTGTGATTTGGCATTGACGTATGCGCTTTTCTATTTGCTTTTGTTTGTTCGTCCTACCGGATTTCCGATTATTACTTACTTTTTCTGTTCCATTATTTTGTATTTCGGAATGAGTTATTGGCTATTTCGTGTCAGTTTTATGCAAAAGATATTTGGCATTGAAATAGAAAAGCGTCACGGCAATTATCTCCTATTTAAAATACTGTGGATAGCTATAATTCCATTGGTTTTATCTATTATCTTATATTATGATATTTACTTGGTTTTATATGTATTGATAATATTAATATCATCAATATTTCTGGTATTGTTTACTAAAAAATCTTTATGGCAATTATGTTCTAAAGCGCAAGTTATATTACAGCAAGTTTCTTATAAAAGAAAATCACTTGTCATTATCCTTTTGCCTATAGTCTTTGTATTGTTACTTCTTCCTTGGTTTCATTTAAATTTTCGCTTGAATGACGAATATATCCAAAATAATAAAATTACTGCTTTCCCAATATCAATTCCCGAAAAAGCCTATTATAATAAAAACATCAAGCAATACAAAGAAGAGCCTGTTAACTATATTATGCAACTATTCGACAAGTATGATATTGTTATTTTATGTGAACGCATACATCCTGAAACTACCCAATGGGAATTTTTCTCGAAAATTATCCTGAATGGTACTTTTGCAAATAATGTAAAAAATGTTTTTGTTGAAGTGGGAAATGTTATGGAACAGGAACGATTGGATTCTTATATGAATACGCATTACTTCGCCGAAGAAGATTTGCAACGGGCTGCTGCAGCAATTGCACGGGAAGATGCCGTTTGGCCCTTATGGAGTAATACCAATTTTTACGATTTTATTCTTAATCTCCATCAATTCAATGAACCAAGGGACAGTGTTGACAGAATAAATCTTTTCTTTACAGATTATTTAAATTGGGATGAGATAAAAAATCCGGCTCAATGGGATAGTATATTTCGTTTGCCTATCCGCCGCGACAGTCTTATGGCATATCATCTTATCAATCAATATGAAAAATTGGCGACTCAAAAATGTTTACTTATAACAAATACCCGGCATGCATGGAATTATGGAAAGAATGAAGCATCCTATATTTTTAAAAAATTTCCGGATAAAACGGCAGTTGTTTTAATCAATGGCACAGGACAATTTTTATATCCGGCAATGAATGGCACTTTAGATGCAGCAGCCCTTGAGATACCGGATAGCATTTGGGCGATTGATTTTAGAAATTGCCCATTAGGAAATATGCTGTTTGATCTAATGCCGAATAAGAAGGATAAATGTACTTACAAGGATTTATTTGTCGGTATGATTTATTGCAAACACCCAAGCGAATGGATACTTAGCGCTAATTATCCTTTCATATTGGATAATTACCAAGATACTTTTTTGAAACGTAGCGCTTTAATAGGAGAAAAATATTTAGAGCAAGAAAAAGAATTGATAAAAAATGGATATTACGATACCATAGACAGACATAATCTTCCTATTTTTGCAATAACTAATTTAGCTTTTTTAGCCATTCATAGTATTATTTTACTGTATTTATTTCTGAATTTATTAATCAAACTTCTTTCATTAGTTTTCAAAAAAAATAGAGTAAATACTGAATAAGATGCTAAAACTTTTCCCCCACTACACCCAACTTGACGCGATGGACTGCGGCGCTACTTGCCTGCGCATGATTGCCAAGCATTACGGGCGCAGTTTCTCTAATCAAACCTTGAGGGAAAAATCTTTCATTACCAGATCTGGAGTTAGTTTGTTGGGACTCAGCGAAGCGGCGGAAAGCATTGGATTTCATTCGCCGGGGGTGCATATTCCCTACGAGAAACTGATGGAAGTGAAACTTCCCTGTATTTTGCATTGGAATCAAAAGCATTTTGTGGTGCTATATAAGGTAAAAGGTAAAAGGTGCAAGGTAAAGGGAAATCATGTACCTTTTACCTTTAACCTTGAACCTGAATTCTATATCGCTGACCCCGCCGGACAAAAATACGTTATGAATAGCGAGGAGTTTTGCAAGTGCTGGGTTAGTTCCAAATCAGAAGGGAAAGACACAGGAATAGCTTTACTGCTTGAGCCAACGCCTGATTTCTACAATCAGGAGGATGAAGAAAAATCGAAGAGAAAACTCAGTTTTTTCTTTAGGTATCTGACGCCTTATCAATCGCAAATCGTACAGCTTTTTGTCGGTCTTATCGTTGGCAGCATACTTGCGCTGATTTTTCCATTCCTCACGCAGTCGATTGTTGATAAAGGAATTAATAATCAAAATCTGAATTTTATCACTTTAATTTTGATAGCGCAATTGGTGTTGTTCTGTACTCAAATGGGAGTGGATTTTATCCGTAATTGGATTTCACTGCACGTCAATACGCGGATCAGTATTTCGTTGATTTCCGACTTTTTGAGTAAGTTGATGAAATTGCCCATCCGTTTTTTCGATTCCAAAAACGTAGGCGATATCATGCAGCGTATCCGGGATAACGACCGCATCAAGTCTTTCCTCACCGGCTCAGCGCTAACAACACTTTTCTCATTTACGAATTTTTTAATCTTTGCCTGCGTATTGGCATATTACAATTTAACGATTCTCGCTGTTTTTGTCTTTGGCAATGCGCTTTACGTAGCATGGATTTTGCTATTTCTGCGCTACCGGCGTAAGTTGGACATGGCGCGGTTTGCTCAGGCGTCCGCCGAACAGAGTAATCTTGTTCAGATAGTTACCGGTATGCAGGAAATAAAATTGAACAATTGCGAGCGGCAACAACGATGGAAATGGGAGCGCATTCAGGTGAAACTTTTCAGCATCAGCATAAAAGGGCTTGCTTTGGGACAGTACCAACAAATGGGTTCTGTCTTTTTTTCACAGACTACCGCCTTGTTTATATCTTATCTGTCGGCACGAGCGGTGATTGACGGTAGCATGACTTTGGGTATGATGATGGCGGTGTCATATATAATCGGACAATTGAGCGGACCCATCGGGCAGGTTATCGGGTTTGTGCAAGCGGTGCAGGATGCTAAAATCAGTCTGGAGCGATTGAACGAGATTCACAACCGCGAAGATGAGGAAGAAACCATTGCCGGAAAAATGACGGAGATTCCCGAAAATGCGGATATTATTGTTAAAGATTTGTATTTCAGCTACGATGGCGCAGACCGGAATTATGCGCTCAGCGGAATTGATTTGATTATTCCAAAAAATAAAATCACTGCGGTAGTTGGTACCAGCGGAAGCGGAAAAACTACATTGATCAAGCTGTTATTGAATTTTTACAATCCCAATAAAGGCGAGATTCTAATAGATAAGTTTACGCTTTCAGACATTAATCCCCACCTTTGGCGGCAGCATACTGGAGCAGTCATGCAAGACGGCTTTATCTTTTCCGATACAATCGCCAACAATATTGCCGTAGGAGTGGAAGAAATCGACAAAACGCGATTGCTGCAAGCAGTAGAAACAGCCAACATCCGGGCGTTTATCGAATCGCTTCCGTTGAAATACAATTCAAAAATCGGTATGGACGGGAATGGTATTAGCATGGGACAACGGCAACGGCTACTGATTGCTCGTGCGGTATATAAAAACCCTGAGTTTCTCTTTTTCGATGAAGCGACCAATTCATTGGATGCCAACAACGAACGGATCATCATGAATAATCTGAAAGAGTTTTACAAAGGCAAAACAGTGGTGATAGTCGCCCACCGGCTAAGCACCGTTCAACATGCCGACAACATCATCGTATTAGACAAAGGTAAAATCGTGGAAGAAGGAACGCATCAGGAGTTGACGGAAAAGCGGGGAGCGTATTATGAGTTGGTGAGGAATCAGTTGGAACTGGGGACATGAGTGAAGAAGACAAAATAGAATTGCGTAGCGAGGAATTTCAGGAAGTGCTTGGCAGCGTTCCGCATTGGATACTCAGGTGGGGAATCACTGTATTGGCTATTGTCGTTGTGATTCTACTTATTGGCAGCGCTGTGGTCAAATATCCCGATGTGATTCCGGCGCAGGTTGTTCTGACCGGTTCCACTCCTCCGGCAACTTTGGTTGCTCATGCTTCAGGAAAAATCAAAGAGTTGTACGTTAAAGACAATCAGGAAGTGAAAACCGGCGAATATCTGGCGGTGATAGATAACTCGGCGAATACGGAAGATATTTTGTTTTTGAAGAACTACTTGGACAGTTTAACCCCATCTAACTCCCCCACAGGGGGAGAACTACCCCCCTCCCTTGTGGGGAGGGGCTGGGGGAGAGGTCTTGGTTCCCTTCAACAACTCTTCACCACTTTCTATACCACCCTGTTTGAATACAGCGAATACCGGCGACTGTTGTATTACCCGCAAAAAAGAAAGATGACGCAGGAAAGAATCACCCAATACGAAAAGCAATACAAGACTTTGCTTAATCAGCAGCGGATTACGGAAGAACAATTCGTGATTGTTCAAAAACAATACAGCCGCGATTCGCTGCTGCACCTGAAAGGGGTAATTTCCGATCAGGATTTGGAAACGGCTAAAAATACTTTTCTGCAAAGTCTTGCGTCTCGTGAAAATATGCGTTCGAGTTTGCAAAACATGCAAATACAAATCGGGCAATTGAAAGAATCGCTGTTGGATACGGAAGAACAGGGTACGGAAAAACTGAACAGTCTGCAAACACAACTTCAATCGTTAGTTTCGCAACTGAAAACCGGAATTGAGGATTGGGAACTCAATTACGTGCTGCGAGCGCCCATCGCCGGAAAAATCACATTTACAAGCTATTGGGTCGAAAACCAGAACGTGACAGCCGGCAGTGCGGTATTTACAATCATTCCTAACGGAAAAATTCCAATCATCGGCAAAGCCTTGCTTCCGGTCGCCCGTTCGGGGAAAGTGAAAGAAGGACAAAAAGTAAACATCCGATTGCAGAATTTCCCTGAAAACGAATACGGCATTTTGCGCGGAACAGTTCGGCATATTTCCTTAGTTCCCGTTCAAAACGGCGAAGCGGCTTATTATTCCGTTGAAATAGCCTTAACCAACGGACTGATTACTACCTACAAGAAAGAGCTGCCCTATCTTTCCGACATGCAGGGTCAGGCGGATATAATCACCGAAGACCTTTCGCTGTTGGAACGGTTGGTTTTGCCGATAAAAAAGATATTGAGAGAGAGCGTATGAGAATTAGGAATACCGCATTATTATCAAATATTTTCCCGAAGATAAGTTTCCCAAATAAATAAAAGGTTCATCTTTCAAACAGGTTGTTTTTTGTGCAATTCCATTATTTTTTATTTCATATTTCTTAGACAATAAGGGTAGATATACATCGCTTTCCATATTTGCAGGAATAGTTAGCTGTAACCGGTATTCCCCTTTTTTATTTTCGATTTCCATGCGTATTTCCCCTTTAATAGTAGGAATAATGGCTTTTACTTGCGATAATGACGCTATTTGAGGCTTTATACGGACTTTATCAAATCCGGGCATTATTGGTTCCACTCCCAGCAGTTTTCTTGGAATAATGTTTGCAGGAGCAGCTCCCCAGGCATGATTCCAGTCCTGATTCGGTTTATATTTATTATCCCATGCTTCCAGCGAGATTGTTGATCCTACCCGCAACATGTTATACCATCCCCTGTCGTCTGTTTTTGTCAGCATGGAAAGCGCATAGTCTGCATCAGAGGCTTCATACAAGGCGTCCATCAAAAACTGTGCGCCGTAAACGCTGCATGCCATCTTTCGGCTACGTATAAAATCAAGCACTTTGTTCAATTTACCGGAAGGAACCATTCCAAATGCAACCGGAAACATATTTGCATGTAAGGAAGCATGTTTGGTAGTGTCTCCGTCCACGTAATATCCCAATTTAGCATTATAAAAAACATTATTAAACCGGTTAAGAAAACTGTTTGCCTCTTGATTGTAATAAGAAGCATCCGTCTTAAAATCAAGCAGGTCGGCAATCTTAGCCATCATTTTTAAGGTTTCATAATGATAAGCATTGGTTACCGCATTATAATCTGTAAACACAAAACCGTCAGCTTCTCCGCCTTCCTGCTTGTTTAGTCCCAAAATACCCGTATGAGGCCAATCTACAATATCTTTGATCTTTTCTTTAGAACGAATGGAGGAAAGAAATTCAGGCGACTGTAAGCCGGTAGTCGTGCTTATCAGACCGTTTTTCTCTCTTAACTTCATCAGCGTTCTTGCTTTCAGAATTTCATAATTAGCTTTCAGCAAGCGGCTGTCTCCCGTGTACATATAGTCGTTCCATGCGATAAGTATGGCTTGTAATATCCATTCCGTTGGCCAGGTTGGTTTTGCAAGCAAGTATTCGCAGGAGCGCCGCGCGATAGAATATTCCCTGTCAACCCCATAATGACAAAGCTGATTAATCAAAGCATCCGCTTCGTATGGAATACGTTCGCGGTCGCCGTCGATGTAGATTCCCAAAAATGAAGTCGCTTTAATGGAGTACTTGCACAACTTCCATATTTGATTCAGCGTATCATTATTACTTTCAAAAAATGAAGCCGAATTGTCGAAAGGATAATGAACTATGTCTCTTGTAATATCCAACAAATTCAACGGTTTATCATAAGCTTCAATTTCACAGTACCTGAAAGGCATGACCTCGCCGATATAATCTGGGATCAAAACAGCTGCGGGACCTGTATTTCTCTGGTCCTTGGCTATTTTTATGCGATAGGTATGCATTCCTTTCATAAGACCCAATGTATAGCGGTGATAGCGTATCGTAGCTCCCGGATTTCTGTCAACCCTTCCATCTGAAATATGTTCGCCTATATGTACAACGACGCTGTCTTTATCCGTATCTGAAGTCAGATTGAGAATCAATTGACCAAAGGCATCTTTTCCGAAATCTATGAATACGGTAGAACTTCCGATATTTTTTATAAGAACGGGATGCTCCTTTGATTTTACCTGAGGATAAAAAGCAGCTGTATAATCCGAAACTTTTCCTGCTGTCCGGAATGCTTTCACATCCGACCATTCGCTTTCACCTCCCGTATTGGTAACGGTTTTTACTCTCCAGAAATAATTTTTCCCGGCTTGCAAAGCTTTTCCTGCGTATAACACAGCAGTAGATTTACGGCTTTCAGCCATTCCGCTATCCCAGATATTTCCTTTTCCTGCAACGGCATCATTCATATTATCGGCAACTATAATCCGATAAGCGGTCTGACAGGTTGCAATCGCTTCTCCCGGAACAATCCAACTGAATGAGGGACGAGCAGAGCCTATTTCGACATACTGAAGCGATTCTATTGCATTTTCCGCCTGCCAGACGGGCACGTTGGATACATATCCGTTATTCCATGTATAATCCGTATGTTCAATCAGATCTGTTAATAGACCAACCGGTTTATTATCCCTTGCATGCAATGAGGAACAAAATAAAGAAAATAAAAAGAATGTAAGCAAATTAAAGAGTTTCATAATATATAATCTTGTTTGCAAAGATACAAAACAATTAAGAGAATAATCAAATATTTTTATTACTTTTACATCGAATTTATCATCAATAAGATTTAAAACAGAATAAAAATGAAACAACATTTTGGCGAAAAGAATCTTTTCTTATTTATTTCATTACTGATATTCGCATTTTCGATTCCGAATGCGGATGCGCAAAAACAAGATGTAACGATTCGGAAGAAATCCCCCGTGCGTGTGCTGTTAATTACCGGCGGACACGATTTCGATAAAGAACCGTTTTATGATTTTGTGAAATCGTTGCAAGGCATTACCGTTACCGAAGCGAAACATCCGAATGCTTTAGCCATGTTTCGTCCCGAAAATCGCAACTTATATGATGTAGTGTTGCTTTACGATATGCCTGACACCATCAGCGAACAGGGGAAGAAAGACTTTACGGATTGTCTGAAAGCAGGAAAGGGGTTGATTGTGTGGCATCATGCCTATTGTTCGTACCAAAATTGGACAGAATACCAAGCCATCGCCGGTGGACGATACCACCAAAAGGCGTGGACAGATGGCAAAGGCGTTTTGCATCCGGCTTCAACTTACAAACACGACGTTCAATTACGTGTAAAAGTTGCCGACGCCAAACATCCCATCACCAAAGGTATCCGAGATTTTGACATTACGGATGAGACTTACGGCAACGGAACCGTCAATCCCGACGTACACGTATTGCTCACGACCGATGATCCTGCCGCTTCACGGTCTTTGGCTTGGACTAACCGCTACGGGAAATCGAAAGTGGTAACAATCCTGCTGGGGCACGACAAAAGGGCATGGACAAATCCTGCTTTTGTGAAACTCTTGACACAAGCTGTTTTTTGGGTAAAATAGCTGTGTTTTTATGGTAAAGCTTTTACTTAGGTTGTAAATAACAGTTTGATATGCCGTTCCCAAAGATTATCGGTTACTTGCTTTCCGATAATTCCGGTATGTTTTTCAAGCGCATCCGTGTAAACGGCGCCCATGTCGGCTGCTATTTTGAATGCGATATGAATTAATTGACGGAAATCGGGATTGTAGTTCGGATTTGTTTGGACGTGTCGGAGCGTTTCGGCGAATTTCTTTCCGTTCCAATTGATAACTTCATCCGGACTCGGTAATTTCGAAAAGTCGATGTCGATGACCGTTGCATAAGGAGGAATCACTTCATCGCGATGTTCACAGGCTGCCGCATAGATTTTTTTAGCGATTGCCAATCCTTCGCTGCCGGCTTCCGCCAATCCGATGACTTCTTCCAACCAAGTTGTACCGGCAGTTTTCACATGAATACCTTTGTCGTATTTCTTTATTAATTCACCCATAATTGGATAAATAGAAAATTTATCGCTGCCGGAGTGAATGCTCAATTTAAGATTTTTCGGCAAACCAAATTCTTTAATAGCATAATCAATCACCAACAAGTCTTCTTCAAATTCAACGGCAAACTGCTTAATATCGCCTGCATAATCAACCCCTTTGTTAAAGCGTCCCGTAAATTTGGGAGCGATTGTCTGCGCAGGAATTTTGTATTGAGCCATTGCGCTTAGTATAAAGAACAGTTCAACTGGCGATTGCGCTTCATTTACTTCGTCCATAGAAATTTCCGGAATAAAATTGTCATCGCCTTTCGCCTTCACTATGTGGTGGTAGATTACGGAAGCTTCTTTTACGGCAAACAGGATTTTCCCGGCAATTGTTCTTATTTTATCTTCTGTAACCACAAACGGTTTTGCTATTCCGGGAATCAGTAAATTACCGGCGTATTTCTCGTTTGCCTTAACGAAAGCGTCAATTTCTTCTCCGGGCGACTCTTTCCCAATAAAATCGGCAACGTCGATGGTGAAAAAGTCGCAGGCATCGATGAAACGATCCACGTTGTTCATATTGATATGGTCGGCATCGCAGAAATATTGCCCTTTCCAACCCAGCGTTTTAACGGCAGCATCGGCGGCAGCGCGCACAGATGCAGGTTCGGAATGAATAAAAGTATGCTCGCGATTCGATTTGTTCCATACCGGAACAATATCAATTCCGACATTCTTCGCTAAAATCAACGCTTTCAACTGCGCTTCGGCTTGACGGGCAAAGCGATCGCCAACGCCCCATGAATATTTTCCTATTTCCATATTTTTATATTATTACTGTTTTATTTCGGCAAATTAAATGCCGTTTTCATTTCTTCCATTTGCGGAATCGTCATTCCTTCAGGCACAAAGCCCATAGACATGGCAGTCTGGTAAATCTGCGCCGATTTTGAAAGCGTATCGATCATGTCGAACGCTTCCATAATATCCTCTCCGACTGCGAAAATGCCATGTTTTTCCCACATCGCTACGTCGTATTCATCCAATACTTTAATGGTTGCATCCGCCAAATCGAAAGAACCGGGCAATTTGTAAGGAATAATGCCTAATCCTCGCGGACAAAATACCCGCGTTTCGGGAATCATACTCCAAAGCAAATTGGTCAGCACATCTTTTTCTAAAAATGCCGGATTATGCGTCATCGCCAACAAGTCAATCGGATGCGTATGCAAAGAGGCTTTATAGGTTGAGCCTTTCCCGATCAGATAATTATGTATCGACAAATGGGAAGCAAGCTCCGAAGTGGGTTTCACCGGATTGTCGGCAATAATCGCATACGAACTGCAATCGTCTAAAATACGGATGACCGAACCGTTTTCCATTGGGCGACGCGCTAAATCACGCATTCGTTTATTTGTTCCCTTACAGAAAAAATAACATCCTTTCAGATTCGGCAATGTCCTGCCGATAGGAATTGCCTCGCCGAGCGGCTTCATCGCTTTTATGTCATTATCAATACAATCCGTGATGTTGATGGTGATATTGCCTCCGTTGCGTTCAGCCCATCCTTTTTGCCATAAATATCCCGCAACTTCAGCTACATCGGCAATCTGCCGCGCAAGTTCGGGACGATTTTCTACTATTGATTTCATTGATTTTATATTTTATTATTAACTCTTTAAGGGATTGCGGGTCAAGCCCGCAATGACAAAAATAATTCATAATTCATAACTCATAATTATTTCCGTATCTTTCTTCCGTGATTTGTTTCAGCGTTTTTCCGCGAGTATCCGGCGTCCAAATGATTCCTATTATTAGCGCTACAATCAGCAAGCAGACCATAATAATACCTGCTGTATAAAAACCTGCGGATGCGTAAACGCCTGTGAAAATAAATGACCAAATCGCTGCGCCGCCTCTTACAATAAAAAACATGAACCCTTGAGCCGCCGCTCGATAACGGGCATGGAAAAGTTCCGAAGCCCAGAGTGCATAAAATGCCTGAACGCCGAATCCCGCATGAACGCCCCAAAGAATCACAAACGCCCAAAGCGCAGCAGTGTTGGTAATGCCCACAAAAGTAAGGACTACCCACGCTGCAAGTCCCAAGGCTGTGCCGAAAGCATACAAAAGACGCTGATTGACTTTGTCTGCCAAAAGCGCAAAACCGACAAAGGAAAACAGCGCCGTCAAGCCCCACATTGCCATTTGCAAGAAATTGGCGGTTTCGTTGCTTAGCCCGCCGGCAGTTTCATAAACGTGTGGCATAAAGAATCCCATCGCACCTGCCACAAAATTCCACGTCAGGTAAATACTTACCAAAAATACGATGGCTTTTACATTGATAATATTTGTCAGCAATTCTTTATATGAATGTTTTTGATTGTTAACGCTTTTCTGCGTTTTCAGTTCCACCCATTCCGATGATTCACTGAGTTGACGCTGCAAGAGCCATGCAATAAATGCGACAACAAATAGAGTAAAAAATACTAACCGGTTACCGAATAAATCGAGAGCGGAAGAACTATCTGTTCGGAGAACAAGAGCGCCCAGACTGCGGACTTCGCTTCCCAAGGGTCCTGTCGGAGAAAACAGCCAGCCCAGCAGGAAAATAATGGCGGGACCTACCGACCATGCCAACTGCGAAATGCCGATGTTTCGTCCGCGATTGTTGGCTTCCGAAGTTTCGGAAATGTAAGTCCATGAAGCGGGAACGCCTACGCCTACCGATATTCCCGTAATCAGAAAACCGGCGAGCAGCATCGGAAAGTTAAACGAAAACAG
>Ga0209629_10001507_pt1 | contig 14858 bp, 14 predicted proteins | sample TergutCu122P5_FD_187286 | JGI IMG/M metagenome (GOLD analysis project Ga0209629, IMG submission 187286) | Cubitermes ugandensis P5 segment gut microbial communities from Kakamega Forest, Kenya - Cu122 P5 (SPAdes) (version 2) | ecosystem: Host-associated > Arthropoda: Insects > Digestive system...
GTACTACATTTAATTATAACTAAAAGTGCCGTTTTAATAAAGGGCAATTATGATTATTTTAAAATATCTAACCAACATTTATTTTATGTGGTATAATAATAAACAATTGTACAAAAATATTTTATAAACCTAAGCGCTAGGAGTGTTCTCTATGAAACTTAGAATAACTTTTTTTATAATTAAATTATTTTTACTCATTACTTTTATAATAATATTGTTTGCTAATTTAAACAATATTTTTAATTATGCCTATGATCAATTTAATAGATCCATAGATGATAAGTTTATGCAAAGCATCACAGATATTAAAAAGCAAATAGATGAAGTTAATACAAATGTTAAAATTGAATATGTTGAGGGAATTAATTCTTTAAATAAAACTGCTCTTTCAAAAACTTTTACAAGTTCTATACAAACTCTCAGCGATATAAACAAAACTTTAACAGATATGCCAATAAATGAGAGGTATAAAGATAGTCAAAAAAACCTACAGGAAGCAGTATCAAAAAACATTGATTTATATAATACAATGGAGCTTCTCTTTACAGATTCATATAATAACGAAGCAGGAAGCCAGTTAATCCAAACCAAAAATGATCTTATATTTTTGTATCAGCAGTGCAGGTTTAAAACAATTCAATTTTCATTACCTGATACTGTTAGTATATTCGTGTCCACCTTTATTGATGAAATGAATAAGCAAATAAATATTTAATAAAAAAAACTGAGCTGTTTTGCTCAGTTTTTTAAATATTTCTTTCTATATTCTCTATAAGTTCTTCCTTACTTCTTTTTCCTGTGAATTTATCTATAACTTCGCCATTTTTAAACACTAAAAAGGCTGGAATATTTGATACATTATACCTTGATGCAATAGATTCATTTTGTTCAACATTTAATTTGTAAAAATCGATGCTTTTGTTAAATTCTTCGGATACTTCTAAAAATATGTGTTCCATTTCTTTACATGGCTTGCACCAAGATGCCCAAAAGTCCACCACAACTGGAGAATTTGAATTTTCTAATACGCTGAAAAATTCCATATTGTCTAATTTTTGAACCATTAAAAATAACCCCCGTAAATTTCAAATATTCAATAATATTATTATAAATTAAATTTTAAAATGTTCAATAGAACGAATTATTAATTCGAATATTCTAATTTGACATAATTGTTGTATTGCTGGTATTATTTTCATTTGTTGTATTGCTGGTATCATTTTCCATAGACTTAATCTTGATAAAGTAATCATCTATAGATTTTTCTATGACTTCCGCAAGTTTTGATTGATATTCATCTGTATTCAGCATTGCATCTTCTTCTGCATTGGTTAAAAATCCACCTTCAAAAATAACAGAAGGAGTAGTTTCTATATTTTTAAGTATTATATATGCTTGATTTGGTTTTGGTACGCGCCTTTTTCCGCCTGTGATTGCACCAAAATTCTCATTCAAAATACTAGCAAATATTTTGCTTTTTTCGTTGTCTGCATAATATACTTGACACCCCTTTACATTTGGGCTGTCGAATTTGTTTAAATGAATGCTGACGAATAAATCGCAATTTGAATCATCTATCATCTTTCTTCTGTTTGCTAAATCCTGCTGTTTTTTGCTTTTTATGCCGTCTTTATCTTTATTGTGCAAACTAATATCGTCCTCTCGGGTCATAACTACATCATATTTATCTTTTAATCTATCTTTAAGTTTAAGAGCTATTTTTAAATTTAAAAATTTTTCAATGGTCTTTCTCTTAGAGACAGCACCACCATCGAAGCCTCCATGACCTGGATCGATTAAGATTATCTTCTTTTGTTCTGGGGTAATCGATGTTAAATTAGAAGTTAAATTAATGGTTATAAATGTAGCTAAAAATAATAAAATAAGGATCCTCTTCATATAATTCCTCCATAATTTTTTAATCTATTATAGAGTTCTCAAAAAATCATTTTTTTATTACTTTTAAAAAATTTTAACAACATTTCCTATTATCAAACAAAAAAACTCATATAAAACTATGAGTTTTTAATACTTAATTTAAGGGTGGTTTGATAACTTACTTCATAAGTCCTTGAATAATTGGTTTTGCATCGCTTATTGGTATTGCAAATCCAAGACCTTCTACACCATTTGCAGATATTTTAGCACAATTTATCCCAATAACGTTGCCGTTTCCATCAACAAGAGCTCCTCCACTATTACCTTCATTGATTGCAGCATCTGTTTGAATTAAATTCTTCATAACGCCATTTCCAGTGTCAACACTTCTATTTGCAGCACTAATTATGCCTTGAGTTACAGTTCCCTGAAATTCAAGCCCAAGAGGGCAACCTATTGTAATTACAGTCTCTCCTGCTTTAAGTATAGTTGAATCGCCTAAAGTAGCTGGTTTTAAATTATTTAAATTTACCTTTATAACTGCTATATCGTTACCTTCATCTCCGCCTACAAAAGTAGCCTTTGCAATTGTCCCATCGTTTAAATGAACTTCCATATCCACTGTTGCGTTTGTATTAGCAGCTGGATCAGCATAGGAAACTACATGATAATTTGTAACAATATAACCATCTTGAGATAAAACTATACCTGAACCTTCTAAAGTTCCTTGCTGTTGCATTGAAAAAAACCTTCTGCTTCCAGATGGATTAATAGTTATATCGAGCTTAATTCCAACAACTGATGGTAAAACTTCATCTACAATAGCACTAATATCAGGTACTGTTCCATACGATGTTCCAATCACGGGAGATGTAACGTTTTTATTGCTTGATAGCTGCTGAATTATAGCATTTTGCTTGTCAATTTTGCTTGAAAAACTAGTGAACAAAACTCCTCCTACTATGCTACTGCATAGTATACATGCAATTAAAACCATTAAAAATTGACCAAGATAATTATGTTTTTTATCTTTAACTTTTTTGTACCTTGTAGTATTTACATTATTAAGACCATTGCTATCTTGGTTAATTTCTGAATTTCCTGAAGGATTAAAATTACTATCGCTATAGCTATATGTCCAATTTATTTTGTTATCATTATTTGGTACTGATCCATATATATTATTATAACTAGAATTATCATTAGTATTATAACTAGGATTATCATTAAAATTATCTGGCATATACTTTACCCTCTTTCACACCATCATTACTTATATTTTAATTATAGACAATCCATATGAATTTTATATGTACTAAATATGTAATAAATATGATAAATTTGTGAAAACTTTTATCACAAAAAGCTACTTTTCCTCGCAAAGCACCTTCCACATGTAATTTGGGTTTCTCCATACATAATATCTAAGCTTTCCTTTTGATCCATCATTTTTATAAATGCATTCAGTAACTAAGACTAGACTATCATCAATATAATCCCTTCTCGTAAATGCCCGTCTTTTCCAATCGATATCTTTAAACCCTTCAATTTCTATTTTTTTAATGAATGAGAGCTTTAAACTTTCCTGCAAATCTATTAACGATTTTTCATCATAAAAAAAGCTTCCAAATTTTTTAAGCATATATATTTTGGCTTCTTCTTTAAAATTTTTGCATTTTAGTATTATATTTAAATCTTGCCTTCTATATGCTTCTTCATATGTGGTTATAGCTCCTTCAGGAGTGGATAGATCTTCTCTAAAGTGATCATCACCTTCATCGATAAAGAAAAATAACGACTTATCAAATCTTTCTCTATCCTGCTCATTCATCAAAGAACGAGCGACCCTGATAGAATATCCGCCTATCAGCCTTTTATTTTCAACGAACATCCAATCAATAACATCATCGATATTTATTTTTAATATATCTCCATACTTTACAGTTTTGATGGATTTTGGATAATTGCCTAAAACCCCTTCAAACATAAAATTATCGTATCTAACATTATTTATCCATAGATTTTCTTCTATCATGCTATCTCTTATTTTGGCTTTTACGCTAAAATTTGTATCTTGATTAGAAGGATTATTTATTGCTTTAATAAAATAATGAATGGTATTCTTAGCTTTTTCAGCAGCTAAAAAAATTTTTTCATCTTCAGATAAAACTTTAAAATGATTTAAATCTTTATAAAATTGCAAAATTGACAAATTTTGTGTGCTTTCAAGTTCAGGACTCATACTGTAATTGCTTTCAATATCATATTTTTCTTTCGCTTCTATATTTACAGGCAAAATATTTGGTGGCTCGTTACTTTTTTTAGCTTGAGTAAAAATGTTTTTCGGAAATGTAGAACTATTATATGCCCATTCATTATGATTATCATAGGAACCATACAAATCATCTTGGTTAGGCATTTTATTTTTTACATTGAAATTATTTCCATAAGCTTCTTTATCGACATATTTATAATAATTATTGTTTATGTATGGATTGTTATTAAGTGGATATTCATTAACACTCTTGCTTTGATCCTTATTTACATTTGATTTCCCTTGAACTACTATGGTAGTCTCCAGTTCATCCACAACCTCATCTTTTATGTTCTCGTGAATATTCACCATATTTATATCTGCAGGTTGATATAGATCATTCTTAACTTGAGCAGGTTGATATGGATCATTCTTTACTTGGGCAGGTTGATATGGATCATTCTTTGCTTGGGCTTGTTTTTTAAACCCGTCATAGTTTGTTTCTTTCACCATAACAGGTTGTGGTTCAAAATTAGGATCAAAGGGTAGTTTTTCCTCAGTGCTATAATTCTTTTTATTTAAATTTTCCTCATTGCTGTAATTCTGCTTATTTAAATTTTCCTCAATATTATAATTTTGCTTATTTAAATTTTCCTCATAATTTTGCTTGTTTGAATTTGCTTCTAACTTATTTGCCTTTATAAATTTGTCATTATGAACATTTTCTTTTATAATAAAATCATTGTATAAAATATTATTATTCATCAATATAAAATCATCTGGATCATCTTTTTTTCGAAAAATTTTTTTCAATAATGTAACCATTAGTATTATTCAGCCCCTTAGCACCAAAATAAATCAGTACAATATTATTACAATCATAGTTTTGCCATATAATCATATTATATTTCATATATAATAAAAAACTCTAAATAAATTTTAATTTTTTATCCTTAACTTAGTATTCCCATTATTTGTCAATATATATTCACTCTGAAAGATAACAATTTTCAATCCTTTACCATTTAGTAGTTCAATTTCAATGCTTTCCTTCGTTACAGATATTTTAACTAAATTATTCCTAAACATTATTCTAAAAGAATAGCCTATCCAATTTGATGGAATCATAGGAGATAAATTTAACAAGTCATTCTTCACTCTAAGCCCACCAAACCCATGAACAAAACTCATCCATGTGCCTGCCATACTAGTTATATGAAGACCATCACTAGTATCATTATTATAATCATCTAAATCAAGCCTTGAGGTTCTTAAATACAGATCATAAGCTTTTTCCTCGTACCCCAGTTCAGCTGCAAGTATGCAATGAACACAAGGACTTAGCGAGCTTTCATGGACTGTAAGAGGTTCATAAAAATCAAAATGCTTTTTCTTTTCACATATTGAATATTCATCGCCAAAAAAATACATTCCTTGTAGCACATCTGCTTGCTTTATAAAGGGACTTCTTAAAATTCTATCCCAGCTCCAGTGTTGATTTATTGGTAAATCTTCTTTTGGTAAACTCGATGCAGGAACGATTTCCTTATCCATAAATCCATCCTGCTGTTCAAATATACCAAGGTCGTCAATCCAAGGGAAATGCATATGGAGTGCTATATCAGACCAAACTTTTAGTTCTTCATCATCAAATGAAAGTCTCTCTTTTAATATATTATATGCATTTTCATCCATTTCTTTTACAAGATCTATTACTTCCATAGTATATTTAAGGCACCAGGCTGCTAATTTATTTGTGTACCAATTGTTATTTACATTGTTTTCATATTCATTTGGACCAGTCACCCCAAGTATCACATACTTATTCTTCCTCTTGCTAAATGATACCCTGGAAGCCCAAAATCTCGATATCTCTATCAATACTTCAGCTCCATATTCAATTAAGTAGTTTTTATCTCCGGTATACCTGATATAATTAAATATAGCATATGCAATTGCACCATTTCTATGAATCTCTTCAAAGGTTATTTCCCATTCATTATGGCATTCCTCCCCATTCATAGTGACCATAGGATAGAGGGCACCTTTCAAACCAAGTTTTTTAGCGTTTTCTTTTGCGTAATTTAAATGCCTGTATCTATAGATTAAAAGCTGCCTAGCCACTTTTTCAGGAGCCGTACTTAAATAAAAATTAATGCAATATGCCTCAGTATCCCAATAAGTAGCTCCTCCATATTTCTCTCCTGAAAACCCTTTAGGACCGATGTTTAAGCGTTCATCCTCTCCAGTATATGTGCAGTTTAATTGGAATATATTATATCTAATTCCTTGCTGAGCTTTTAAGTCTCCCTCTACAATTATATCGCTATCCTCCCAAATTTCATCCCACTTATTTTTATGATTTAAAAAGAGAGAATCGAAACCTGTTTCCATGGATGAAATCAATATTTCATTTCCTTTTGTAATGAGATCTTCTTTGCTTGTATATCTATTTGAAACCAAAGATACATACTTCTCTAAACTTGCAGTGTGATCTTTATTTAAATTCACATCTACCTTTTTAGAAACATGCATATAATCGCTGGAATCATCGCTATTAAATTCCCTTTGATGGCCATCTAAGAATAATTTTATATCCATAGTCGATGTTACAAAAAAATCGAGCTTTTTTGTTTGAACCGTTAAATATGCGCTGCCAGAATCGTTAAACCCCCTTGCAATCTCATTCCAAAATATTTCGTCGTAATTAGAATCTTCATTTCTAACATCTCCATCTAAATAAGGTATAAAGCTCACCTTTAAATCGTCACTTAAAGGAGTTATATCATATTTTATGCAGATCATATCCTTTATGTCCATGCTTACGAATCTAATTACATCGCATTTTACTTCATTATTATCCTTTGAAATGATAAAGCTTCTTTTTATATATCCTTCTTTCATATTGAGTTCTCTATAAAAATCTTTAATAGTACAAGTATTTAAATCTAACTCAAAATCGTTTAAAAATATTTTTATTCCTATTAAATAAGTGGAATTTAAAACTTTTGCAAAATAATCCGGATAGCCATTTTTCCACCATCCAACCCGTGTTTTATCAGGATAATAAATTCCAGCGACATAACTTCCACGCAAAGAATCTCCAGAATAGCTTTCTTCAAAATTTCCACGCATTCCCATATAGCCATTTCCAGTACTCATAAGGCTTTCATAAATTCTATTATTTTCTTTATCGAAATTCTTCTGAATTATCTTCCACTCATCAATACAAATTAAGTCTTTCACAATTTACCTCCTCAATTAATATATTACAAATATAGTACCATGTTACAATCTAATCTTTCAACTTGATAAAAAAATTATTTTGAATAAATATCTTTTTATTGTTAATTATTTCCATATGGGGTGATAAAATGAAAATAAAAATTTTAGTTTTTATATTAGTAACTTTAGTTGTTGCTACTAGCTTTCTTTCCATATACACCTATGTTAACTTCTTTAAGCTTAGCACAGCTGCAATGAATACATCATATGATAATAGTACCAGCATTACAAATTCAACTGAAGCAATTGTTCCAGCTTCTGCTCCTGCAAATGATGATATATATGCGTATAGTTCAAAGTCCTGTTTTTTAAAGACCCTTTACACAGCTGCAAATGGCACTGAAATGTATGAACTAGCAAACAGCGATAGCAAAGTATTAAAAGTTCTTTCATCAAATGAACCATTGATTGTTTATAAAGATTTAGGGGATTTTCTTTATTGTGAAGAATCAGAAGGTGTAACTGGATATGTTAAAAAGACATCTTCATTTAAAAAGACGCTGGATTATGCAAGTGATTATTTAATCAATGTAGATTTAACCAATCAAAACTTAAAAATATATGATGGTAGTAATCTTATTAAACAGATGCTTTGCTCCACCGGGACATTTGGAAATCAGAATACTGAAACTCCCCTTGGAAAATTTAAAATCCAGGTTCGAGGGAAAGATTTTTTTAATACATCCTTAAATGAAGGAGCTAAATATTATTTGCAGTTTTTTGGAGACTACTTAATACATTCTACTCCAGTGGATGAAAATGGAAAAATAATAGAAACAGAAGTGGAAAAGCTTGGGTCACCAGTTTCTCATGGATGCATTAGAGTTTCTATGGAAGATGCAAAATGGCTTTACGAAAATGTACCAGATGGTGGAGAAGTATTTATCCATTACTAGATGATTTTATTTTATCATTCTGGTAAAATTGTATTAAAGAAAATATCTGCGAGGTGGTTTACCTTTGATGTATGATATCATAATAATCGGCGGAGGTTTAATTGGTTGTTCCATCGGTTATGAACTATCGAAATATAACTTGAACATAGCAATAATCGAATCTGAATATGATATTGCCATTACCGCTGCATCTTCAAATTCTTCAATAGTTTATTCTGGCATGGAAAACTATGATAAAATAAATTATGAACTTATTAAGCAAGGAAGTCAAATGATGGAATCCGTCGCAAAAAAATTCAATGTTCCGTACAAAAAGACAGGCTCTGTTTTTCTTGCATCAGATGAAAATGAAGAAAAACTTTTAGATGATATTTACGAAATATCGAAACAGAATAATCTATTTGATATACTCAAATTTCAAAATGAAGAAGCAAAAGAATACGATAAAATTTTAAAATTTTCTTCCAGCAAAGGAGTACATTTTTTAAATACTGCTATTGTTAAGCCTTATGATTTAACTTTATCTTATGCCGAAACAGCATTTTATAATGGTGGTGTTGAATTTAAGTTCGGTGAAGCTGCTGAGACCATTAAAAAAGTCCACGAGAAATTTGAGATTAAAACTAACAAAAGCAAGTATACTGCTCCTGTTATAATAAATACAGTAAAAAAATTATACTTTAAATGGGATGTTAAAAAGGAAGAAGCTAAAAATGCTTATAGCTATTATGTATATACAAAAAAAAGCTTTAATTTAGGTACAAATAAAGTTATCTTTAAATTATATACAGACATGAGGATCTATGCTTATAAGACTTTCCAAGGAAACACAAAAATATGCATAAAGAGCATCTTAAAAATGGATACTGAGCAAATACTAGGCATATGTTTTTCTCTTTTAAAAAACTTTAAACGAGAAGATGTTGAAAATATTTACACTTGGGAATACTATAAAAATGATCTCTTAATCGATACCAATAACATAGATTATGGTTATATTAAGGTTGCAGGGAAAAACTTTGCATCTATAACAATAGCTCCTGCGCTTGCTTTAAATATTAAAGATCTGATCATAAAACATTTAAACTGTCAGCTCAGAAATGACTATATAGATAAGAGGCGAGACACTTACAATATCAAGACTATGACTGATGATGAAATCAATTCATTGATCGAACTGGATCCTAATTTTGGAAAAATCGTGTGCTCTTGTGAAAAAGTCACATTAGGAGAGATTATAGATTCAATAAGAAGACCTCTTGGTGCAAGGACCATAGAAGGCATAAAGAGAAGAACTGGAATTACATCTGGATATTGCAGTGGCTCTGCTTGTCTTCAAGCTATTACCAATATCCTCGCAAGCGAAACGAATAAGAAACTATCTGAAGTAATTAAAGAATCGAAGAATTCTTTTGTATTAAGCGGAAGGATCAAAGAGTTTGATTAGGAGGAAATATGCTGTTTAGTGATGATGAATATTTTACAACTTATGTAAAAGTAAAGTGTGGAAATCAAAATGTAGTTCCAATAAGATCGACTAAACCTATAGATAAAAAGCTGTGGATTGAGTGTTCAAAAGCTTTAAGAGGATTAAATGTAGGGACACCTGTGAAAATTGGAGATATAGTCTGCGAAAATTTGCTTAATTTAAGAGTAAATATGATCGCTGTAAAGGAAATCTATAGTGTAAAATAAAAATTGTATTAAGATTAAATCCAAAAACGAAGTTTTTGGATTTAATCTCAATAACTGTTCATTATTCAATATTCAATATTCATTATTCATTGTTACTTAATTTATAAACTTCCATTGTCTTTTCAGCTGTTTTTTCCCATTTAAAAAGCTTAGCTCTTTCAGTGGATCTCTCTGAATACAATATTTTCTTAGTATTATCATTCACTAGATCTACTATTTCATTTGATAATTTTAATACATCACATCCATCAAAATAAATAGCTGCATCTCCCGAGACCTCAGGTATGGAAGTGCAATTTACTGTAATAACAGGTGCTCCACAATTCATAGCTTCAAGTATCGGAAGTCCAAATCCTTCATATAGCGATGGATAAACGAATAAATCACAAGCACTATAAAATAAAGGAAGTTCATCATCTGAAACATAACCTGTAAAAATCACGTCATCTTCTATACCGAGTGCTGAAACTAATTGTTCAAGCTGAAGTATTTGATCTTTATGGGACCCTACTATTACAAGATTGTGAGGAGTCTTAAGCTCATTCTTAATCTTTGAAAAAGCTTCTATCAATATAGGAACATTTTTTCTTGGACTAAATCCTCCAACATATAAAATGAATTCTTTATTTATTTTAAACATCTCAGAGAGGTACGCTTTGCAATAGTCTTTTCTGTGTTTTTTAAAATTGCTATTTGCAGCAAGTGGGATTACATGAATTTTATCATGAGAATATGGGAAAAATCTGCAAATATCCTCTTTTGAATACTCTGAAACAGTTATTATGGCATCTGCAAGTTTTATGATTTTAGGAATATTTTCAATAAATTTACTGAGATATCCTTTCCCTACCGTGTCTGGCATAGTATATGGAATTATATCATGTAATGTGATTACTTTATATGCTAATATATTTTCATTTAATCCAAGCCCATTCTGTGGCAAATGATATACATCAAGAAAATTTGTATTTATATATTGAGGAAAATAAAAATTTTCAAAAAATTTATACTGCTTTTTTGAACTAAATATGAAGCTTGTATTGTGGTAGTTTAGTTTTTCAAAATTTCCGCCACACCAGAATATATGATAACTATTTTCTTTATCAATTTCTAATAAGTTCTTTAATATATTTAAACTATATGTTCCAATTCCTGTACCGGAATACCAGTTTATTCCCCGTCCATCAAAGGCAATTTTCATATATAGGATCTCCTAAAAATACTCTCATACCATATTATAGATTTTTACTCTTAAGTATATTACTAATTTAAATAATTTTTATGAACAATTTACTGATATAATTGTCAATTTTTTTTAAAGAAAACATATGATTATAATATAGAGATTTTATTCAGGAGGATGAATCTTGGATTTAGAAAATATAGTATTTGAAAAATATGGTATTGTCCCTAAAAGCTATGAAAAAATAAAAAATATATATAAAATTTTCGACGGTAATGAATTTTTTATTTTAAAAACTGTAAATGAAACTCATGATAGATTTCTCTTTATTTTTGAGGTCTTCGATCATTTAAATGACAATGGGTTTAACAGCATACCTAAAATAATAAGCACATTGGATGGTCTTAAGTATATCTCTATTGACCATAAAGATGCATATCTGTCAAAATTTGTAGAAGGAAGGTTGTGCAATTATTTTAACCCCATAGATCTTAAAATGGCAACAGAAAATCTAGCTAATATTCACTTGTCTAGTAGAGGATTTAATTCAAAATTTGACTTTATTTCAAATATAAACAATTGGTTTAAGTGGATACCTGATTTTTTAAATAAAATTGAACAGCTTAAAAGATTTAAAGAATTGGCATTAAAAAACAACAATAAATCTGAATTTGAAAAAATTTATTTAGAAAATGTTGATAAAGCTATTAATATTGGTATAAATGCTTGTGATAAATTAATTTCATCGGAATATATAAATATTATGAAAGAGCACGTTAAGTATAGAGAGTTCTGCCACCACGATTATGCAAATCACAATATTTTAATCGATAATGAGAAAGTCTATACTATCGATTTTGATTACTGCATTTTAGATACTCACCTTCATGATCTAGCAAGTCTTATACTTAGATGCATGAAATATGGATATTGGGATGTTTCTAAAGCATATGAAGTCATCGACACTTATTCAAAATTTATAAAGATAGACTATAGAGAGCTAATTGTGATGTGCAATTTTATGGAATTTCCGCAAAGCTACTGGCAAATTGGACTTCAGTATTTTATTGAAAAGCTTCCTTGGCAGGAAGAAGTATTCATAAAAAGATTGTTAAGGTTTCTAAATGACTTAGATGATAAAAATGAGTTTATTAATATGCTTATAAAAGGGGATGGTCTATAGGTGGATTTTATAAACTACCTAGAATCTAATAATGTCATCGTCGTAAAAAATATTTTAAGACTTAAAAAATTAGTTTATTCAAATGAGGAAATCAAAGAACACATCGACCTTATTATAAAAGTTCAAGAGATACTGAATAATTATGACCCTAAATATTTTTATACCTTTAAGAGTTTTGTATGGAAAAAGCCCGAACACTTTTATAAGAGTTTAAAACTGTTAAAAAGACAATACGCTAAATTGTTAGAAAATGGTCCTGAAAACGAATATGAGGAATTGATTTTAAGTTCTGCTGCCGAATATATTGATAAAGCTGACCGTGCTTGTGATAACTTAAGGCACTCAAAATATAAAGTTCTCATAAAAAGATCAATGTTAAGAAAAGAAATTGCACTGGGTAAAGTAAGCTATGATAATTTATATATGGATGAAAAGATAAAAATTAAGGATATAAAATCAATCGGTTATAACATGTTAGAGATGGATATCATTCAATTCTTAAGCAAAATTAAGAAAAGAATTTCAATTAATGATCTAATACAATTTATTGAATATTTTTGCAGCGAAAAAGGCTTATCGTCTATTAGTGAAAATTTTATTTTGACAATGCTATCTTATCCTTCAAAATATATAAAGCATACATTAAGATATTTTGAAAATCCAGCATATTATGTACAAAATACACATATAGATAAATTTAAGAATGCTTTGCTTTTAGATGGTGAGTCTTTGTATGAATATTTTTAAATTAAATTTTACTGATTATTTTTTCCAAGGTTGGAATATTTCTATAAGCGAATTTTACCCTTATAGAAATGGCTTTTTTTTAACCGATACAAATGGAAATAACTATTTATTAAAATCATTAAATGAAGATCCCAGGGATTTAGAAAGATACATTAACTATTTTAATAATCTCAGAGTTATTTTTAAGAATTCCTCTGAATTAGTGAGAACGATTAATGGGAAAATTTCTCAGAGCAATTTTTATTTATTATCTTTCCCAAAAGGAGAAAAGGTCAACATCAATGACAAGAATCACAAAAGAGAACTTATAAATGCATTTAAAATGTATTTTAAAGTATGTAACAATGCTCCCATAGGATTTTTAAAAAATGATACATTTTTAGATGATTTTTATAGAAATAAACTATTGCTTGAAAATAAGTATTTTGAAATATCAGATAAGGTTTTTAAAAACAATATTGAGGAAAAATTTATTAGGAATTATTTTAAATTTCATGAAATATTAAACAAAAATTTAGAAAATATCGATAATATTTATAAAGAACTATCTGTGAATAGTTATCCTAAAATCATTCAGTATTTTGATATTGACAATATGTATTTTTCTTATAGCAACAAAGAAGTATATTTTGTGGATTTTTCTATTCCTAAAAACGAATTAAGAGCAATTAGCTTATTAAAAATCGTAAAGAGGTTCAATTGGAATTTAGAAGATTTTATTGAAAATATAAAGCCATATATTTTTAATCTGGAGATAGAATTTATTAAAAATTATCTAAACCTTCCCGTTGATTTTATGATTAAATACTTAAAATATTTTAATGATGGCTATTTTAATGAAAAAGATTTTGAAAGAATAGAAATTGAACCATGTTTAGAGCAATGAAAGTACATTGCTCTTTTTTTATAATTAAGTTTATCTTGATTTCCCTTTTTCATTCAGCTTTATTGTAAAAAATATCGCTCCTATAATAAGAACAACAGTACTCATTATACCTAAAATAAAATTCATTGTGCTTATTGATTGTGCCTTATCAGTGATACTATTCTGATTCCCATATAAATAGTTAACAATGCTTCCTCCACCATCAACTGAATTAGTTTGAGCTTTCATAATTTGTTGGTTTACAGCGTTGTCAAGGTTGTTAAAATTCGTGAGCGGACGTGTGGCATTACTATTAGCTGGTTCTACAAAAGCAACATTGTCATTATCATCAGCCAAAAATGTGTCAGATCCAACTGGTAAGACCGAAACATTTGTTGCACCTAATTGATTCATGGCTTTCTTATATGAATTAGCAACATTCTGGTTCAGAATAAAATTCATATGATATTGCCCTGTAGTTTTACTCGTATCGAATATTATTACAGGATTACCCTTAAAATAAACAATAATCTGCCACGAAACAAGGGTTAATTTATCTTTAAATTTTTCATTTTTTAAATATTTTGTCTTCGATGAAAAGACCGAAATTGGATTTGAGAATGTTACATTTACAAGATCGCTATCCGTAAGCGGTGTGGTCAATAAATCGCTTTTATGAGCCTGTACTATAGGTAATACTTCATTTTTATATATGTTTGGAACTGAATCAGCAACTTGCTTGATTGTTCCAGGCGATATCGTTCCTTTTAATATTTTTAGTTGACCTTTTCCGGTATTAGGCGATGCATAAGCAGATAAACTCAAGAGCAACAATATTGAACAGGTTAATAATAATGAACAAACAATTCGCA
>Ga0209629_10001508_pt1 | contig 14851 bp, 10 predicted proteins | sample TergutCu122P5_FD_187286 | JGI IMG/M metagenome (GOLD analysis project Ga0209629, IMG submission 187286) | Cubitermes ugandensis P5 segment gut microbial communities from Kakamega Forest, Kenya - Cu122 P5 (SPAdes) (version 2) | ecosystem: Host-associated > Arthropoda: Insects > Digestive system...
AGTCCTACCGACTGTGGCACGTCATTGTATGTGATCAAGAAACCTCGTAAGCGAGGAGGCTAAAGCCCGCTAGAGGGCTGTAAAATACAACCCCCTACGGGGGTTGTAGCGCCAGGAGAAAAAAAAATGCTTGAGAAAACGCTGAAGTATTCATGTAGTTAATTAGTATTCATGACATTATGAAGAATTAATAAGGAGTGACGGTATGACTCCATGCAATCGTAACATCGGCAATTCATGGAGATGAGTGGTGATCTACACGCCAGGTCGCTATATCCCCGGGAAAATGCCATCGAAACTCAATAAATAGGGCGCTGATTGGCGTCCAAAACCGATCGGGACACTTTGGAGAAGAAAGAAACTTTATCCCTATTTGGATCCGAACGATTACTTCCTGACTGTTCAGACAGTAGCTGGATTTAAGGAATAATACAGCTAGTACAATGCAAACCTTTCCAACTTCAATATTAATAATCAAAATCTCATTCTATATATCACTACATTTGTATCTAACGCATTCGTGTATAATTAGTTTATGTACTGAAACATCAATTTAACAGTGAATGGTTATTTTACATTATTAATACATCACGCCTTGTTGTAGCACCCTCAAGTGGTAAAGCAGTTCTTGTCGGCCTACAAGAAGGGTTTCCTGCCTCGTGGAGTGCCATACTCTCCCTACTACACAACCCAGAGCTACGAGACCAAGCTTCTGTTCGATCTGTTCTACTACGCCAATGACTATGACACCTTGTACAAGGTAATAATGCCATTTGCCAGGTATCAGTTACTTAATGACACAACAGAAAGAAGTGTGTGTTTTTAAATCTAAGATAGTTTGCATCCTTTCTCACTGACACCGCATATAGCAATTTTAAAGAAAGAATAACATTAAAATTAATATATTAAATTTTTCTTCCTATTAAAAACCAACGATTTGCACATACAAATTATACAAGTATAAAAAATACAATCTTCCCACCCATATGTTTCGGCGGTCGACCGTCATCTTCAGGGGCAACATCTAGAACATGTTTAATTTAAAACCTAACAAGGCCAGTTCCCATACACACACATAAAATAAGGTGACATAACAGTACGTCTGATTATTATAATTTAGAACACATCAGCTGATTACACGGTGTGGGTGAAATTCGTAGCCTGGTACTTACATGGTTAGCAGTCACCCTAGACATTTAGTAAACAATTTATTATAATCTTAATATACAATATATTTGAATGAATAGGCACGTCATATCCTGATAGATATTAAAATCCTGTTGACATTGCGGAATGTGGCACAGTGGCGCGTACGTTTTTGCAATTCCACTCGCTAGATAAACTGCTATGGTTCATCGAGAGCATACAAACATCAGTAATTATTTCATCATTAATGGACTTCGTCATGTAATCGTAGGGTTCTTGTAAAATTTACAATCGTGTCTTCAACACACGTATCGTATAATACTAGTCACATATTTCTACACACCCTGTGTGGTTGGTTGTCGTGCAAGGTGCGGGGGCCGTCTGGTGTCGAGTTTCGTCCTGAACCACCTGTGAACGTAACGGTCAGTGCGTTTGCTCATGCGCATGCGCCCTATCTTGCGTGATCGCATAGAGTGGATTACTCTTTGTTCATCTGTCAGTAATCCCATTCTGTTGGTGAGAAAATACACAGAACTTTTTTTTAACAATTTAAGCTACCATCTTTTTTGCGATATTTTATTAATTTCATATTTAAGATAATTTAAAAAATACATCTAATGGAATTACTGGAGTTACCTTAAAGTGAATTTGCACAAGTTAAAAGAAAAGCATTGAATGTCCCAATACTACACCGAATTAATGTAAAACAAAGATGCCGGCGATGTCAGCTCAAGAATGAGTACATAATCTGTGTCACCTCATTTCCTCACAGACTGCAGTCTGGGCTCGTGACAGAATCAACGCAGGCCAGTTCCTATACGCTCTCAGTGTGACCACCTTCCTACGACAGGACCTGAACGACATCGTGTTGCCACCACCCTACGAGATATACCCGTACCTCTTCGTAGATGCTGACGTCATTCAGAAGGCTTACGAGACAAAAATGCTGGGTGAGTGATCAAAGCATTACATTCTAATGTTCATTAGTAATTTAGAAAGGAAACCTCATTATCTAAATATGACTACACTACCAATCGCAGTATACTAGGCCTGCTCAATCGTGCCACCAAATTAGGCAAAATTTGGCCTGCATACGGGCAACATGAAACTGAATACACAGAATTAAAAAAGTGAATAAGTATACGTATAATTATACGTACAGTTTTTACCTGTGGGTTTCCATATTATCATTTGCAATAAAATTGTTTACTGTGAATAGAAAACTTGTGTAAAAAAATGCAGTTCACAACCTTGGCTAGGGCGTCGCCATTCCTAACACATTTTTTACAAAATTTATAAGTAACGTCGTCATAAACAGCTCATGAATTTTCAAAATTGCTTCGGCGTTCTATCTCGGCTTTGTAGGCTAAAATATTCGCAGACATTTTCAAATTTCAAATGTCTTGCGAGGGCAAAATAACACAATGTCGCAAGCTATGGGGTGAAAGGTCCTGCTCTGTACAATATTATTTCAAAAGCAGTTCAATAAATAGTGTTTCAAAAACTATGTTTCCCAAATTTTCTCAATAGGGGTAGTGATTTCCTACGTATCTTAACCAGCACGCTAAATAATTCGGGGGGGGGGGCAGTTAAGACGAAGAGTATGAAGAGCTCAGGTTACAGATACAAACGTTTATAACCTGCAGTAAATATGAACTCACGACGCCAGTAACAGCTCAGCACAAGAAAGCGTGGGTCTTACGCTCCTCAGTTATTCGAATCAGTACAGGTTTTTAATGTATTTTATAGAACATTTAAATTTTAACTCAAAACTATGTTGTTATGTCCAGAAATGTTATATGAAATATATTTTGTTAACTGCAATTGGGTTGACACCCGGTGGCAGTAGTACAGTACACATTTACACACAAAAAATACACAGAACAAGGCAATGGAACTGAATACCCAGAACAGAACATACATAACAATAAGAATACATGAACATAAAAATAAAAATGCATAATTCACAAAATTAACAGAAGCATATAAAATATACAAACATACAATATACAGCATAGGTTTAGACCGGGATACTCATGTGAAAGTCCAGTCATCACAGTGTACCAGGACAAAGCGGATTCTATGGAAGAGGGGACTGGTATAGATGCAATTATAATAGACTTTTCCAAGGCTTTCGATTTAGTTCCTCCGGATCGGCTGCTTACGATACTGGCGGCCTCGGGCGTGGATTCGAGGGTAGTCGTTTGGGTAAGGGAATTCCTTGTAGGTCGTACACGAAGGGTAAAAATAGGAGGGCAACTATCCAAGGAAGTCAAATTAACCACAGGTGTGCCGCAAGGGAGCGTTTTGGGCCCACTACTGTTTCTAGTGTACGTACATGACATTTGGAGGAACATCGACTCGAGTTTTAGACCCTTCGCTGACGACTGTACAATACATAGGAAAATCACAAATAAAAACGACACAAAAGTTGCAGAAGGATCCTGACCCTTTGGCGGAATGTGCAGTGGAAAATGGGATGAAAATAGATCCCGGTGAAAGTAAGGCAGTAAGATCTACGAAAGCTCCGGTTAAAAATCCACTGGGTTACTCCCTTGGCGATCAAAAAATTCTGGAAGCGAGCAGTTGTAAATAATTGGGAATAATCTTACGAAGCGATTTACGTAAACTGGGTGGACCAAGTAAATTACACAGCTCAACGAGCCTGAAGGCACTTCATTTTGTAATGCGTGTTCTCAAAAAATAAAATAGGAATACAAAACGTTTAGCCTACACATCATTTGCACGTCCTATTCTTGAATATGGGGTTGCCTGCTGGAATCCATCCAGAGAAGGACAGATAAATGCGTTAGACCGAGTACAGAAGAAAGCTGCTCAATTTACTAAACACACGAAGGATTCTGACTGGGAAACCTTGGCACAGCGTAGGACGATAGCAAGCTTATGCGCACTTTTTAAAGCGTACCCTGGGAAACGGGCTTGGAAAGCTATACGCGACAGGTTGTGATGGCCTTACTATTTAAGTAGGGATGATCATGTTTGGAAAATTAGGGACAGGAAAGGGAGAACGGATATCGGGAAGTACTCCTTTGTAAATAGGAACCAACTACCTGCAGAAGCGTTAGGGACTTTCCCTTGTAAACCTAAAATTTTAAGAAAGAGAGTTAGGAAAGCAATTATAAACGGGATGAAATAAAAGGAACAGGACTGTGGCGAAAATCGTATAAAAGTGCAGTGAAGTGAAGCGAGGTGAAGTGAAGTGAAGTGATGTGAGGTGAAATGGAGCAGTAGGAAAATTAAATAGGGCTAAGCCAAATGAGAGGGAAGTGAAGTGTAGTTGAGTGAAGTTTAAGTGAGTAGAAGCGAAGTGTCGACAAGTGTGGTGAAATGGAGTGAAGTGTAGTTGGGTGAAGTGTAGTAAAGGTCTTAGTAACAGGGTGTCTACCATTATTACAAGATATACAGATCATATGAAGTTTGCTGCTTATATGGCTGTTTCCTTTATCACATTCTTTTATATTCTTTTGGTTCCATTTTTTTATCATTGTATATATGGTTGTATGTTTTGTATGCTTCTGTTAATTTTGCAAAATTATGTACTTTATTGTTATGTTTATGTATTCTTATTGTTATGTATGCTCTGTTATGAAAGGCTGTGGCGGTTCCATGATACACATCAAATTAACTGAATATTTCAAATCTACATTCAGGAGATTATCATCGCCTTTATGCACGACGTCGTCTAGAATTGTGCAGCACAATCAACGTCTCAATAACCCTTAGAGCCATACGAAATACTGTACATTTTCTGCTTACAGCAGACCACTTGTATTGATGTCAGCAGCATCGCAACCTGTCACCTGCTTCATTTCTGCCACTCGCTACAGAATCTGCCATAAATAGTACATACGCGCGTGATACATCACATTATAATCCGGAGTTATCAGTTATGACTTCCTCGCCTTTTAAGTGACTATTCACACTTGCGTTTTAATAGGTGGGGCGTCAACCATTTCACACAAGCTCTCACACAGAATCCCCCCCCCCTTCCACCCGAACCACGAATTGAAGTTGGACGTTTTCAAAATACATATCATTTCGACCGTAGTAAAAACTACGAAGACTTCCACCTACTTTTTTTTTTTTTCCTGTTGTGCTGTGACCCAACGCGGGCCATGGTCTCTTCATTCTCGAGGTTTCTAGATCACACACAACGACGCACCACACTCTGTTCGAGTGATCAGCTCGTCTCAGAGACCCGACAAAACACAACACTAACAACAGACAAACATCCATACTCCCTGTGGGATTCGAAGCCACAATCTCAGCAGGCAAGCGGCCGCAGACCTACGCCTTAGACGGCGTGGCCACTTGGACCGCCCTTCCACCTACATTATTTGATACAAAAAGCTATAAGCTTTAGGCAAAATGTCGGCCGATACGTAATTATTTGAAGCTCTCTGACTGAAGAAAAAGCCCAGGACAGACCACGACCTACTGTAAAAAGCGAATGCTTCACGGGCACCACTTTACAATAACTACATCACAATAACGTTACATTTCATAGTACACAAAATACGATAGTCTCTAAAAGGTAGCAGCCACATTACAATTGGTAAGGTCTGAAAGTCAACAGTGACAATGTTTGTTTGTTTTTGGCGTAACAAGCCCCTCGTGGTCCAGGGCCTCCTCATTCACGAGGTTTCTAGATCACACATAACGACGCACCACAGTCGGTAGGACTTCTCTGAACGAGAGATCAGCTCGTCGCAGAGACCTCTACCTGAAAACACACAACACTCACAACAGACAGACATCCATGCCCCCAGTGGGATTCGAAACCACAATCTCAGAAGGCGAGCGGCCGCACACCAACTCCTTAGACCGCGCGGCAACTGGGACCGGCAAACAGTGACATTACAACACAAAAATTTCTGAGACGCGTCAGAAAATATGACATAGCACACACCAACCACTCTCAATATAATCTGAAAGACAACAATGGTGTTACAGTGCGACAGCCTCCGAGACGTACAAACTATGTTAAAACACATCAATAAATATTAACTGCGAAGCTGCAAGTATATTGTACACTCGAAAATCTTTCCAGCCTTTCCAACACACAAACGTATCCATCCTCGTTGTATCACACAACATTTACAATAACACTCCAAACAAACTATCGCACGTGTCATTATCTATAAACAAATTCAACGTCAGGGTACATAACAGTAATATAAAGCCTGTCATTGTCCAGTAAAAAACCAGCTCTTCCATTTCAGATCACGGTCTTAAGTCCCATAAGACGTACGTGTTCCCAGCTAACTACACTGTATACACCCCGGAACAAGTCCTTACCTACTTCACTGAAGACGTTGGACTCAGCACGTACTACCTCTACTACTACTACAACTACCCCACGTTCTTCAACAGCACCGAGTACAACGTTCACTTCGACCGTCGCGGCGAGCTGTTCTACTACACGAAACAACAGCTGTTCGCCCGTTACGTCCTCGAAAGGCTGTCACACGACCTTCCAGAAGTCCAGCCCTTCCATTACGACAAGCCCTTCCAGGTAAGAGTGCGCTTATGATGTCTGGAAGAAACAACCATATCAGTATCCAAGGTATACGTTATACATTAATTTACCTATGTTACAGTTTGCAGAATGGTATCTAATGAAGTGCAATCTTGTGTTGAATTTGTGTTGTCCGTAACTGAAACTTTATAAAATACTATTACACATATTTATTTCTGTGTTTAAACTACATCGTCCTGCAGCGATACGAAACAGTGGCATTGTGAAGGAACTAAAAGTATTGCAGGAAGAAAGGGAATGAAAATGCCCCAGAGACCCGTAAATATAAAACTCTCTTACCAACATAAAATACTCAACATCAGCACTATTAAAACATGCTACGACACATGTTGTTGCTTACATTTAGAAACTAGGCGTTAAAGAGTAATGTCAGAATAGAACTACAATATATTATTAAATTCCTACTCTGCAACTTACGACGCGTGAGAAGCAATTTGTTTATTAACAAAGCTGCACGTATCTTCTAGGATGGGACGCCATGTACTTCAGTACATTTTAAGAACATTCTGACGAAACTTCACTTATACAGCTGCAGATTTTTACGAAACGCTAGCCAATTTCTAACCGACTTCACGGCGTCGCATTCAAAAAGACCATAATATTCAAAGTTACTACATACAAACTATAATTTCACAATTTCTTTAAAAAGCGTGTAACACATTCAGACACAGTCTACTAATCTACGCGCTGGACTCCGTCAACTGCCGATAGCTGCAGAAAGGAGTAAAAAAAAAATACACAACTTCTCCTGCCAATGCCCTTTTGGCGCTTCTTTGCAGACTGCGTACTACCCCAGGCTGCGATACGCCAACGGACAGGAAGTTCCTTTCCGCCCCTATGAATACAGCAAACGCAACCTGTACAACTACAATGGTCAAGGCTATTACTATGGTAATTACTATGGCGGCAATAACGAATACTACACTGGCAACTACTACGCTGGTAACTACAAGCCAGCCTACTACTACGGCTACACCAATAACTATGATTACTACTTTCCAGAGGACATGAAGTCCTACGAGAGTCGCATTAGAGATGGCATCGACTTGGGATTTGTCTTTTCCGTGAGTATGCGCACGCAGTACTCTCTGCTAAAATAATCAAAATCCTTAGAAATTTCAATACCCTAAAACACAATCGTGAGACATGTCTATCCACCTCCCTTCCTCACAACCCACTTGCCTTAAGATTCAACTTGCTAATTAACTCTGTAGCAAAACTCGAAGGTTCAACAACGGTAATACCAAATACTACCAATGGACAAGTTCCTAAACCAGTTCCAGCAAAATCTTTTCATCAGAAATTTTAAAACCTGCAGCTTACCAACTAACAGACACTCTGGTAGTTAAAACCCGAAACACTGTCACCGTTAACACAAAAGCCTGCTGCTTGGAGACACGATTTTAAGCCAGTTTTACCCATCCCCAGTTTGTAAAGTGAAGGGTAAATTTTCCCTATGCTTAATGAATTACCAAGCAATAAGCACACATGGGAGAGTGAAGGTTTATTTCCATTGTTTCTTAACTTCGGCATTCGATAAAGGGGAGTGGTCAACTTCACGTCTCGACCAATCTACCGCAGGAGTGGATCTCCTGGTACCCATTAGAAGGGGAGACGCCTGAGCATTTTAGTATGGATATGTTGGCCAAGAGTAAGAACTTTCCCTTCCGGAAATCAACTCGATATCTTTAATCCTGCAGTATGATGATGATGATCATCATCATCATCACCATCATAACCACCATTTTTATGTTATTACGGTAACGTCCGTTTGCATATCATGATCTACTGAACTACCAAACAAATCTTTTCAAGATAGACATTTTTAAAAAGCTTATGATTCGGCATTTATGACAGTCTCCTTAGTTTTCATTAATCCTGCCCAAAAAATTGTTTCTTTGGCAAAAACGGCTAAAGTTAAAAATTGACAATGATGCCTTAAGCGGAGGCTGACATATTTCATGTAATCCCCATGGCCTCGCTCTGAGGAAGGATTGTCCATTTCCAGAACGATTACTTTAATGGCACTAATATACAGGCTCTAAACTTCATCACAATTCTGAGTCAAAAGAATAAAGACTGCACTGAAATAAAAAACCTGATCGCGAATAAGACGATTCCATGACTTATTATCACGCAGACTCAGCAGACTACGAACAGCTCTATTCTACAGCTACAGTTTCCGAACAGTTCGACACTATCAGTTTACCACTGCACACATTAAAACTGAAAATTGACACCGTTGAAAACTTTACTGTATAACAAATTTCTGATCAAAATCACGTTTGATATGACAATCGATATGTCTTAGGAGCAGACGCTTAAATGTGCTGCAGTACGTATATCCACCATCGCCTGTTTTTTCTCCTACGGCCAGCTGTTATGTGGCATTTTCCCGAGGCTCTTTATTTTTCAAAGTCACGTCACTGTTGAAATTATTGAATAGCATCGACAGAGCACAGAAAATGATAGAGTGATGACGTCAAACATTGTATATCAAGAAGTGCTTGAAAGTTTCAAAAACATAAATAAATTTTATGGGCTAAAGATTTTACTTTTTACACGCTACTTATTCGCGGCGTGTAATTAGTATTATTCATACATTTTTCCCTATTCTCCACCATACTAATTAAGCTAATACTTCCGTAACTTAAACTGAAGATCCAACAAAACTAATGCCAGAGTTCGTCTTTGGACACCATCCAGAATTACTACATTTTAATATTCTCACCATCTCTTAACACGGATTTCAATATTAAACTATCATCCAGATTTTACAGCAATCAGATTTCCAATAAATTCCCGAACAAAATTTCTACATGCATTTCTTCCTTCCTCAATACGACTGACAAGTCCACCCTCACAGCACCTTGGCTTGATTAAACATTCCGTATCACATCAGTTCACAACTTGACACTTCCAGTACTGATTCAAAGCCCGTGAAAGCAGGAAGTCAACACAGATGTCCGAATTATGTTAATCCGATATCTTCATTCGCAAAGTTTGAGGCTGCACACATGCGACGATGACGGGACTGATACTTACTCGTCTTATTGTTGTTGTTTTTTTATTTTTTTGCTGAGTATGAACAAGTTATAGCACGAGACTAGTCACTAATCTACTAAATATCATCCTTATAGGAGGGAGGGAATGTGAAATACCCTCTGTATGACGACTACTCCAAGGGCATCAATTACCTTGGTGACATAATTGAGGGTAACGGCGACACGGTCAACAAGAAGTACTACGGACACATTTACCAAGCCTACCGCCAACTAGCTGGACAGAGCGCCGACCCCTACAACAACTACGGGGTAAGCATGATACCAAATATTCGCTCTCAAAATAAGCATGGAATATAACATCTCTGACACGACTAAATGTTGAAAATTACAAGGTTCACTGTAAACATGAAAATTGCAAGGTTCACTGTACACATGAAAATTGCAAGGTTCACTGTACGCATGAAAATTGCAAGGTTCACTGTACACATGAAAATTGCAAGGTTCACTGTACACATGAAAATTGCAAGGTTCACTGTACGCATGAAAATTGCGAGGTTCACTGTACACATAAAAATTGCAAGGTTCACTGTACACATGAAAATTCCCTCACTACTTTTGTAAGTAATCCGATGTAGAAGACAAATTCCTTTTTGTCTCAACCTGTGATTAACAAAAAAAAAAAAATTACGTAAATGACTCTGCAATTACAGTATCACGTTTGGTTGTCGGTAGTACTTCAAAAGTACCTTACAGTACTTAGGAATCTAGTTAGAAATTAATTCGGAACTTTAATTCACATGCCCACAACAGTGAACATACTCTAGACGCCCGAAAATGTCGCATTCACACACTGAGAAACAAAATGGAACGTTTGATATAACGATATGTTATAGTATAGTACCACATAGTATTCTGAACAGGGTTAACCCCATTTAAAACGGTGCCGGTTCTCCACAGCTCGCCCCGAGCGCACTCCAGAACATCTTCACGGCTCTGAGGGACCCCGCAAACTACCAAATCCTTAAGCGCATCAATTACCTGTTCCAGAGGTACAAGACCTATCTCCCACAGTACACGTACCAAGAGGTAAGTTCCGCAGGCCTTCACAGTAGTTGGCATCAAATGTAGGGTAGGCTGGGGTAAATCGGGTCAAAAAATATAAAAATTCAAACCATAGCTTATTGTGCAATAACCACTGAAGTTACTGCGACTGTCCTTCAGTGGAATAATCCTCTCTCCATTTATTTGCCACGTCAATGAAATGCATTCATTATCATAATATGACTTCAAGGCTCGAAGCAAGACCAGTTCAGAAGCTGAAGTCTATGTGTAGTAGGACTTACAGGATATTCCAAGTGCATATTTTCTTTTACAAAAACCTATAGCTTGCGAGCTCTTATGGGAGCCATGGCATCTAACAGTAAGAGGCAGGGTCCTAAGTAACGCAGCCAGATCATAAAAGCATTTTTCCTTTATCCACCCAGAATCAGTTATGGTATGTAACGAACCATTTGACAAACCATCCGCAAATGCTGAATGACATCCCTTCCGTTTAAGATAGGCATTGGTGGAATGGTTTTCTTAACTGCATTTGTGCAGGCCATGACAGTAACAAGGTCCCGCTCTCCACACAACTTTTGGAGTACACGGTCTTGCTTCTCTTCTCCCACAACAGTTTTATGATCAGCATTTTATATGAGATCTGGTTTGTTCCTTGTACCAGGTTTCTTCACATTTCTCACAGGAATGAAGTATATTCAAAAGTTTTCTGTTGATTTACGTCACTGCAGCGAACCAATGAAAGACCTCCTACTTTCCCTATTTTTCTAGTTGGGTTGTGCTATCGGAAAAGTTTGAGCCAATCAAAGCACCCCATTTTATTATTTACTGCGAAGTTGTGTATTATTCCAGTCTACTCTTCAACACTGAAGGTGACCTTTCTAACATCATACGAATCCACTCCAAATGCACAAGCAGATAATTCCAGAATACTCGACACCAACATGCATTCTTCATCCTTGGAAAATACGGGTTGCCCTCCACATTCCTAACCAAACCACACTCAAAACATCTTTGAAAGCAAGAATGAGGCACTCCGTGCATTTTCGCAGCATGCTGTTAAATACATGATCCTCCAATAAAAGTTCTATTTTTTGGCCATCTGTGTATCATTTTCGGGCCATAAATACTGCGTCTTCTTTGTATGCTTCACCATCTAAACCAAACATAAAGATGTGCATCCGTAAGGAGGAAGTTACTTGTCCACAGAATACTGAACCTATTAGCTCAAAATTTGTGAACCCATTCAGCCAAAATATGGGGTCCTAATATTCAACATTGGTGACACATATGACGGTAATCCGTGACAGGTTAAGGCACTACCTTTCTTTAATTATAAAGCATAAGTCGTTCGGGATTGACACGTTAAGTCACTGTTGAATTTGATACCTATGTACAAAACAGTATTTTTTCCACCTTACTTTACGCACAGCTGTTTTCTTCTGTTATTTGCTACTAGAGCAGCTTGTGCATCAACATCGCGCTAAATTCAACTCTTTCCTCTTGGACAGAAGAAGCTGCTGGAGTGCCTCTAGGTTTTCGTACAGGAAGCGAATCATAAAATTGACCTGATTCAATAGTTGAACCAGTTCACTCTAGCGTACTCTATTCACTTTCACAAAGCAACAACACTTCATGGCAAAAGGCGCTGCAGTCTTGCAGACACTGACTTCCTCTCCGTGAAAGAGAAGCTACTTAATGGTTAGAACATTTCAATTTTGCATAAAAATGGCAATTTTCATTAATTATAGTTCTTTAAGTGTACAATATCTCAATTTTGCAATTATCTGCTTAACTAGCACGAAGTGGAACGAATCAGTGGAAAGTAAGTCTGAAGCACACCGCTCTCTTCTCTCCCTGTTCACAGCTCGCTTATCCAGGGGTTATGATTGAGAATGTGGATGTCGGAAAGCTGGTTACTTACTACGATTACTTTGACATCGACCTAGACAACGCAGTGAACGTGCAAGTGTCTGAGGACGGCCAGTCCATCGACTACCGTGCACGCCAGACACGTCTTAACCACAAGCCCTTCACCTACAACATAAACGTGACCAGCGAAATTACCACCGACGCGTACGTCCGAGTCTTCTTGGGCCCCAAATACGACTACCTGGGCCGCGAGTACAATATCAACGACCGCAGACATTATTTCGTCGAGATCGACCGCTTCCCATACAAGAGTAAGAACTGAAACACTTAATGTTTAATGGAATTTCGTTGCCCACGGAAGGGGTTTTAGTGTACCCGCGAGAATTTTGAATGGAAATATTTAAAAGAGTATCTTAACTGTTCGAAGATGAACACAAATAACTTTGTTGTATTCAATCTGATTGCCGCAATTCTATCTAATGGCCAGGAGTTTTGCTTCAATATACTCAAGTGTCAAGACGAAGGGTTTTGGTGCAAAAACCATACGCCAAATTTTGTACAAAATTAATTTATTTTTCGTTAGATATTTCTAATCTCTATATGAGAAAACGTATAAAGGTATATGTAGTTCAACTATTTAATATCCAACGATTTTTGGTAGTTTCATATGGGTCGCACCAGAGTTATAGCCCTCCCTCTGCTCCTCCTCATCCAGAAAGTTTGACGACTGTTGCGCTTAGACCTTCATACGTAAAGCACTTCGGCGATGCTTTGTATTCGGCTTTACAGCCTCCATTTCGACAGATAATAATTCAATCAGGCTAGATACACCGCTCGCACTACGATTTCATTTAGCGCATAAAGATTATGGAGAAATAAGTACAGCGAATTCAAAACCTCGGGGTAGGACCCGCTGCATGCGAGATGTGATAGACGGTAAAGTCGGTCTGTACACAGTGATAGCAAGCATAAATCCTATTCCTTCACGAATCTAACCACATTCGATCAACCAGCCACTCTGCTGAGTGGCTCCAAGCTCGACAGTGAAAGATTTGGGTTATCGAATGTTCTGAGTGATTTCCTGGTATCCCTAACGCAGTAAAAACTCCGTTAAGTTTTGCTAATTAATAGACTCCATAACGAAGAGGTATTTTTCATAGGTCTATAATCCCTCAACAGCTAAACAAATTCCTGTCTTTTTATATAAAAATGAAGTTGTATAACCCGCAACAGCCTTGATCTCTACCCTGAATCCTGGTCATAGTCTAACAACTAAATTATTTCAGCCCCGTTTTAATTCTCACCTGGGATTATCTAACCCCCCCCCTCCCCAACTAGGTGTTCTCTTCCAGTCAGCATTCCCGTAAAACCTTTGCATGCATTTATCACTTCATTCTAGCACTATAATTGTCCCATCCGCTATATTTAAGGTACACGCCGCCATGAACGGCAAGCTGAAACGTTACTTCCAAATACAAATGCTAGTGAACTAACCGGCTTCGTTCATTGTTGCAGTCCAAGTGGGCAAGACGACGATCCTGCGAAACTCCCGCGACTCCAGTGTTGTCACTCCAGACTATCCAAGTTACAGAACTCTGCTCCGAAAGGTGAACGAGGCGCTCGAAGGCAAGGAGCAGTTCTACATCGACAGGGTGAGTACAACTTTTGTAAAATAATGGTTCCCGTTCCTTCATGCCGGGCTGCATTGCTACCACTAGGCCAGGAAGGGCTAAATACAGAGACAGCTAGCTCTGAAGCGTCAGAGTCCATTTCGAGAAACTCAAGTAGTCGAAAAATTCCCCGCTCTTTAGGGAATGTGAACGTTCATTTGCGCTACACATTTGAGCTTATCAAAACTCTACTTTTAAACATTAACGTTTCCTGCGATGTGACGCCGTGTAATCTGGCAAATTTACAATGTTTCCAGAAATTCATTTCCTCCACTCAGATGGTGGAGATTCGGTACGCCCCTTTAAAGTGTCACTACATTTATACCATACTACACGGCGTCATATGGTAGAATGATCTCGCTATTGATTCCTACTCGGAAACTAGCGAATCGAAATCTCATCCTATTTCCTTATAAACCGTTTTATTGTAACCTACCCAATTACAGCTAGATCTACCAATTAATATTTCTTTCATGTTTCCGGAACAACAACGTGTAGCATTATACATTGCCTCTGCGTGCTATTAGCCCCCCCCCCCC
>Ga0209629_10001509_pt1 | contig 14851 bp, 8 predicted proteins | sample TergutCu122P5_FD_187286 | JGI IMG/M metagenome (GOLD analysis project Ga0209629, IMG submission 187286) | Cubitermes ugandensis P5 segment gut microbial communities from Kakamega Forest, Kenya - Cu122 P5 (SPAdes) (version 2) | ecosystem: Host-associated > Arthropoda: Insects > Digestive system >...
CCGTAACCGTTCAACTTTGGATATAGGTGTTTTGGGTTATATCGGTATAGTTTAACATAAGGAACACTCTCCCGAAGTATTTCACATTCCTCCTGGGACACCCTGTATAAGGCAATTTTGTGGAGAAAGTTTTAAGAAGGTTTTGAGGGGACCGACAGTGTGCAGATCGCAGGACAATGACCTGGACTGTGCGGAAGTCGAATGCCACAATGTAGTCTGAACTGAGCTGACTCCAAACAAATGATTACCATGAGCGTGAATTCAGATTAAATACTTTCAGGCGGAGAAGAGAGGTTATTCAGCTTGATGGAAACGGGATTACAAACAGTTTTAGACAGCAAACATTGGAAAAATGAGGAAAAGAAAGGACAGAAATATTGAACTGGGCATTACAAAAGTAGATTTTCTGAGATTTCAGGCTTCTGCTTCGGTGTCAATCAAACCTGCGCTCTTCTGGGTTGCAGCGCGGCGTGGGTCGGTTTGGCACCGACGTCCCATCTTCAAGGGTCAATACGTCCAAGGAAAGACGTCTTGGCCCTTGAATGTGGGGCCGATATGCTGCCCCGAAATGTCGGTTATAAACCAACCTACACCGTGAAACAGCCCAGAAGAGCGAAGAGCGTTGAAAAATACTTCCTTAATGTGACCTGAAATAGCTCAGCACACATGGTTGCCGCATACTCACAGTTCATTAATTCAGGCTGCTATGCCAAAATGTTTACAGTAATCATTTTTGATGCAGCAGCAAGAGTTCTTATGGGAAAAGGGAAATAACTGGATATGTGAGGTGATACAACAAAATAACACATACACAAGGTTGACACAAATTAAGGGCTTAATGTATTTACACTATTCACAAGGCAGGATGTAGCCATGGCAGTACAAAGCGCGTAATGAACGGTAGTATCCCAGCGTCAAATAGTGCGAAGAGCTGCACAGTCTCTGCTGCTGTACAACACAGTGAACAATTTGGCCTGCATTCTTCACAGTGTTTGTGATTTCGGCAAAATCATACGTAAGAAATTTTAAATTACTTCGCTCGATAAGTTTCAGAATATTATAATATGTCTCTGATTTTCGCGAACAGAAAGAATCAAATGGCGACCTCAAGTGGCAGCACCTTTTGCCTGGAGGGACTGTCGGCAAGCACGAATAGCTTCTGAACCCGGACGCAGTCGTATAAGGAACAGGGGGTGCTAATGGTCTTCAGAATGATATTTGTTTAGGCACCAAAGAGAGAAATATGCTGGCTGCATTTTTTTTAGTACCGCTCCCATACAGACTGTCGGTGTGTAGTGGTAATAATTCTTAATATTTGGAAAGTTCCAGATTTAATATTCTGCGTAAACGCTACCTAAGGATTTGGCTTTTTTCCCCCTCATTCAATTAAGCAAAATACTGGGAGAGTACTTTGAAAAGGCCACAGCCATGTTGGTACAATACTTTAAAAAGTCCATAATCATATTGGGACAGTACCTGAAGGTCGCAGTCGTATTTGGACAGTACGTTAACAAAGCTACAGTCATATGGGGACAGCACCTTAAAAAGACCTCAGTCATATTGAGACAGTACTTTAAAAAGGCCTTAGTCGTATTGTGTCAGTAACTTAAAAAGACCTCATTAATATTGGGACAGTACCTTAAAAAGACCTCAGTCGTATCAGATCAGTACATTAAAAAGACCTAAGTCGTATTGGGTCAGTACCTTAAAAATGCCAATTACATTGGGACAGTACCTTAAAAAGACCTCAGTCATGTTGGGACAGTACCTTAAAAAGGACAGTCGTATATGGACAGTACCTTTAAAAAACCTCAGTCATATTGTGACAGTGCCTTAAAAAGACCCCAGTCATATTGGGACAGTATCTTAAAAAGACCTCAGTCATATTGGAACAGTGCCTTAAAAAGACCCCGGTTGTACTGGGACAGTATCTTAAAAAGACCTCAGTCGTATTGGGACAGTACATTAAAAAGGCCAGTCGTATTTGGACAGTACCTTTAAAAGACGTCAGTCATATTGGGACAGTGCCTTAAAAAGACCCCAGTCGTATTGGGAGAGTATCTTAAAAAGACCTCAGTCATATTGGGACCGTGCCTTAAAAAGACCCCAGTCATATTGGGGCAGTACCTTTAAAAGACCTCAGTCATATTGGGACAGTGCCTTAAAAAGACCCCAGTCATATTGGGGCAGTACCTTTAAAAGACCTCAGTCATATTGGGACAGTGCCTTAAAAAGACCCCAGTCGTATTGGGACAGTATCTTAAAAAGACCTCAGTCATATTGGGACAGTACATTAAAAAGGCCAGTCGTATTTGGACAGTACCTTTAAAAGACCTCAGTCATATTGGGACAGTGCCTTAAAAAGACCCCAGTCGTATTGGGACAGTATCTTAAAAAGACCTCAGTCGTATTGGTACAGTACATTAAAAAGTTCAAGTCATATTGGGACAGCACCTTAACAAGGCCGCAGTCATATTGGGACACTACTTTAACAAGGCCACAATCATACTGGGATCGTACCCTACCAAGGAAACAGTAATACGGAGAAAGTACCTTTAATAAGCCCACAGTTCCGGAGAGTATGTTAACAAGACCATCGTTATATCTGTCTTACTCAGTTAGACAAGCAAACACGAAATTGGACAAAATGTAATTTCTTTGGACTAGAACATCGGACCTTATTTATTTTGATAATACAATGCAATTCTATTCAAGAATAAAAAGCGATCTTCTTCCTCCCGATAACAAAGCCTAATAATGCTCGACAAAACAAATATAATTTTCTTTGAAACATCGATTCAAGGTTTCTTCATGTGTGATGCATTGTAATGTGGCCGAGGGGCACCATCGTTTCAGAGTAACCTGCTATATCTATTTCAGGACAGAAGCTGGAGCCAGCTGGTGCTCCAGAAACTTGTGCACATTTCCTACCAAACAACCCATCAGAACATCAAGAACACCTCAAACTCGACATTCAGTGCTGCGAGAAGAGTAAATTTTAAAGAATCCTTACTGAATTAAGTTTTGCAAATCAGTATTTGCAATATCTTATTCATAATGTAAGAGAGAAATATTTATATAATAGAAATATGGGGAAGTTACTGTCACCAAATTGAAATTCGAATTCAAAACTGAATAAGGTTTATTCAGAAGCATGGTCAGTATGAAAGCAGTGGCAGTAACATAGCTGTACAGCGCAGTGTGTTGAGCGCTGGGATTCCTTTGGTTGCTGGTTTGTACGTGATTCATGTGTTCTTTGGAGAATTCAGTTCTCTGCCAGCCGTCAAGGGGTGGTCAAGTATCTGTGTCACATTTGTGTTTTATTTTCCTTGTACAGAAACTGTTCATTAATGCAGACAAATTCATGCAACTCCTTTTATGAAACAACACTTCATATATCTCTCCGTCTGCGAGCGTCAAACAGTGACTAAACAAATTTCATAATTTTGTAGAGGACCTTCGAAACAATACGTCATAAATTTGTCCAACACAATCACATTTATTTTTTGTGCAGCATGACTAAATGTTTCAGTTTGCACAGATCATCATCAGACCAGTATTACAACATTTTCAATATAAGGCAAAAATATAGTGAAAATATAATTCAAACTATGGGATCCGATATGTGTTACAATAATTATTACAATATAAAATTATATACAATGAAGGATCCCTTAGTGTGAAATATATTTGCACTATATTTTTTCCTTGTTTTGAAGTTTTATAACAGTGACCTGATGAACGCCTCTGCAGACCGAAACAAGCAGTCATGCTTAAGTAAAAATAAATGTGGTTGTGTTTGATGGATTTATGACGGATTGTTTTGAAAATTTTCATAGTTGGCTGTTCAGGAATTTCACATGTATTGTAACCAAGATCATTACAGCTGATTTTCAGAAACTGTCATTTTACACTTTTATGTTCATTTCAAATTTCAATTTCAATTTCAAATTTTAAAATATTACTATTCTTATGGCATTAACCTAGGCAATACCTTTTTATGAAATGATGTATGTTTAATAGAAAGGCTGCAGTTCCAGGTATCAGCTCACTGTAGACTTTAAAACGTAAAAGGGGATTCACATACTATAATTTTTCTACATGGCTTACTTAAAAAAACACACTTCGGCTCTTCCCTGCTAAACGTCATCCTGCTAATGCTCCATATTATGCTTATCTGCCATTAGTGGCTAACACAGTTAACAGCAGTACCAAGGGACTTAGATTCACCCCACTCCGAGCATAAATAAGTCAAGACGATAAGAAGTACTCATACAATCAGTAATTATCAACCTGCATACAAAAACACACGGGTTCAGAAATTCTGACACTTAGTAGGATATAATTTCTTTTGAATGTAAGTCAAACATTCGTTAATGTTTCCAGACACGTGACCACTCCCTTGTTCAGTATGTAATTCGGTTTTACACATAACATGTCTGGTCCAGTTTATCAACATTTGTGTTTGTACATTTTGTAAAAATATAAATTGTAAATACATATTTATAATATATACTTGCGTCCACCAATCTGCCATCTTGAATATCCTTTTTACATTAAATTATTGATAAGTTAATCTTCTGTGTAACATATGTACAACAGAGGCGCCAGACTGGCGCTCCTGGACAGGTCGTCTTTGGTTTGCGAGTCAAATGGTTTGCAGGTGTCAGGAGTAGATAGTCATCAAAATCATCTGCAACAAGCATCAGAATCATTAAAAAATGAGAAATAATTCTAATGCACTGAATAATGATGTACCTGTACGAAAGAATGCACTAATGATTAGCAGGGAGTGGAGGTAGAGCTCCATGCATTCCTAAAATTGATTTTATACTTATGTAAAAAAAAGATCTCCATGGATAATTCAGACGATGGCCCTTGGGGCTTCCAATTCTCTGCAGCCCCATTTGGCCTACTTAAACCATCCAAAAGCTCTTGTCACTAGCGAAAGTTATCACGTGGTTATCACTACCAGCATTCCTTTAAACACAACGTCTAGACAGCTGGAGAGGAATAGAGGGAAGTACAGTGGAAGAGGCAGTCTAACATCAGGAAAGAGATGTAGAGTGGAGGTCAACACATGGAAGATGATTGGCTGCAGTTTAACTACATCCACAAACCACCTCTTTTTGAAAACCTAATACTTCCTCAGATAGCCAAGAAATTCACCACCTTTAATGGAATCCAAAGTTTCACTTCTGTGTTTGCAGGGGAAAAGCACTGGACCTTATCATGATTCAAATACCTGTTTTCAACACATTCTCTACAATACAAAATAAAATGCTGTAAGTTTCTCATTGATCACTTCGTTTTTTACAATTTCCGAATTCGATTCCAGATTTAGTAGTTGGATAGGCTTATAATTAGAAACAGCTTTCTTGGTTTTCCTCACAAGTTTGAGTATTTTTTGTGCCAAGTCGCATATTGCTGTCACACCAAAATTAATCTGCAAGCAGTGAGACGTGAATCTCATCGGACGTTCACTTACCTCTTCCAAAGAGAGAGGATTGCTCTTCATTTTTGTGTCCAGACTGTGGTACCTCTCTGTGAATAGAAAACACTATCATGAGCATCAAGCCAACACGTTTGTACAGTGGTAAACCTAAGGCTTTTATTCGAAAAGTAACAGATTCAAATCTGACAGATTTATCGTCCGTCCATACTGAAATATTGTCGTGACTTTTTTTCTGTACCCAACGAACTACATACCATTTCCTTACAAATGTTTACCTACCCCAAATTCATATCTCTCTTCCCCATTCGTTCCACGCCATGCTGAAAAGTTTTCATGTGGATGTTAAAAATAGATAAGGTTAGCAAGTAATTCTTCAAGTTATACGAAACTTTGACGTTCATTACTATGCTTGGAGTACAAAAACACCACTGGAGCCAATTCTTATGCGGTAGAATCAATTACACCCCCGTGCACCTTACACTATATGCTTATCATTCTTAGTAGTAGCAATGATACTAACGAGTGACATCACTTTGTGTCGTACAGCTACAAAATGAATGATCGCCCTTTGGGGCCGAAACACTTAGCGTGTTTTATACATGGTATTAATGTGGAACATAGCGGAAGGACTATGGAGGCAAGGCGCAAAGAACACCAAACTGACAAGTCAGCAGTGGAAGAACGTAACATCAGCACGAATCACGGCATCAGTGTCAGTGGTAAGACAGAACATCATTATACTTGGACCGCATCTTAAAAGAAGCAATTGAAATACAACCAAATTTTAACAGCAAAACAGAGGCTTCATACTGAGCCAGGCCCATTCTCTCATAACCTGCATGTTAATTAACGAAAAGCAGGACCAAGCAGAGCAGATACTTCAATCCCCAGCTATGAGCCATGGGTTCGGACAGGTAAATCTTTACGCGGACAGACACTCAGTCAGCCCCCTGATGAAAAGAACAAAGATGTTTCTCAAAACTTAGGTTTACTGGCCTTTTAACCACCCGACGCGGCTGCCAGCCCGAGAAAATATTATTGAAGGTATTGCATTCTAATAATCGTAAATTTGTGTATGTTGTTGGCGGCTTTGTCACTCGGTTGTTATACTACCCTTTACGTCCAGGTAACATTCCTTCTGAGTCTTTAATTAATATTATTTCTCTAGTTCTGGTTTGTAAATTTCCGTTTTTGGCACGCAACCTGGCATATACACTCAGCTGATTTTCTTGCCTACAATTTTGCATTTAACCCTTCGTGACTAAGCTAAGAAAAATTTCATGAAAGATATAAAAATCCCAAGTCACTACCAACACACTTTTATGAACAGGTTTGTTTAGCAGTTTCTTAGGAATTGTATTTTCTTGTGTGTTTTATTAGAAATATTTGGGAATTTGAAAATTTTGGTTAACTTAATAATGTATTAGTTTCTGCCTTCAGCATTCTTGATTAATAAACGTATTCACAGAAGTGTGTTGGTAGTGACTTGAGATCTTTTAGATCTTTGTGGTTGATACAGCAACAGGGACGTTCCATATAAAGTTTAAATAGTCCATGGTTGACAGAAGGGTTTACATTTTTTACCCCAGTAAAATGAGGATTATTTATATCCCATAGTCACATAAGAGGTTTTAATAGCCATATGTGACAGCCGAGACTGTCTTGTCGTTGTAGAGTCTAGGCTACGGCCCGGGGGGTTCGGGTTCAAATCCTAGTAGGGACAAGAATTTTCCTTTTCTCTGAAAATATCCAGACCGGTCCCTGAGCCAATCCAGTCCCCTGTGTTATGGGTTTGGGGTCTCCTAACCCAAGGTAAAGTGCCGAGGGGTAATATTATTCAGTAACCACCATTTATCCTTCATAATACGGCAGATTTAAACTCCAACGCAGCCGCTGACGGGAGGGTTCTTTTCTCTTCAAATAGTCATTCCTGTACCAGCTAATATTATCCCTTGTGTTTCTTACATTTTTAATCCTAAATACTTCAAATAAAAAACACACTCTTAAGAATGAATCCATCCACCTGTTTCATAAGTTCTGAAACCATCTTCTTGTTTTTACACATCGTAGTTTAGGAGTCTTTTGAATTTGTTAGTTTTCGTTTTAAATTTTTGTGTGTGGAATAATACGTATATTTCAAATATCTCTTCATGTCAGTCGAGTACAATGAGCTACAAAATTTGGAGTCGGCTGTACATGCCAATAATAAGCTTCGAGGGTCAGTAAATGTTTTTATTTTTTATAACGCTGGCTTATCTGAGTGCTCATGAATGAGTTAATATTTGTCTTGGAAACCAAAACAAACAGTGTTCTAGGTGGTTAGTGCCATTCGGCACCAAAGGCAAATTTACTTCCTCCTGCTGTAGGGATGTGTGACTTTCGAGAACTCTAATTTCGTGTTTCATGGTTGTTTTATTTTCCACAATTCAGTTCCTTGGGTCAAAGCTATAAAATACTTGTGGCAGGGCACGCCTCAGACACATGCACTGCTGGTGTTAGACCCTGTGAATAGGAGCGGCCAATTACTGACGTGACGTATCAGAGCTCATTGTAGAACCTGACTGAAGCACGTTCATCTGCGCACTATGCAACAGTACAAACGCCATGACAAGGCAGAATCTTGCATGTACTCAGAATTCTATATTTCAGTGACAACAAAAATAAACCTGGAAAAACATACGAAAAATAAGAATGACCGTGGAAAATACAAACTCAGTGATTCATAAGCTAAATATTCCAGCCCAGCTGAACACTTATCATTTATAATTATTTAAAGGCAAAGCTATGTTCAAGCAATATACACCGAAGAAAACACAAAGGTTTGGCGTAAAAATCACACTTGAGAAAAAGTAAGTTTGTTGCTGTTTATGTTCAGAGTTTGTGCCATGAGACCCAACGCTCCATTGCCGGCATGCAGCAGTCTAAACAGTGAGTTATTTGCACACCAGAACACACACACCAGAACACACCAAAATCAAACAAAACCACTCCCTTTCTCCCACGTGCTCATTCGGATAATGGACATTCATATAATTGAAGTTAGGGTGGGCCGGGATAGTGCAGTCGGTACAGCAACTCGCTACGGGCTGGACGGTCCGGAGATCGAAAGCCAGTTGAAGGCGAGATTTTCCGCACCCGTCCAGACCGACCCTCGGCTCAACCAGCCTCCTATAAAATGGGCACCGGGTCCCTTTCCCAGGGTAAAGTGGTTGGGGCGTGGAGTTGACCACCTACCCCCATCTAGGGCCGAGGTTAACTTATCATATTCGATATAAAAGACCTCTTTGTTAATACCCCTGCAGTACAGCCCCTAGTTATCACAAAATCTCTACTTATGCTCAAAAATAACGACCTACAGGTAACAGATCAAATATTAAACCTAATAAAATTAGTTCTTTCACAAAATTATTTCACATTTCTAAATAAGATATACAAACCAGACAGAGGCGTAGCAATGGGGTCACCTACCTCGAGCACAATTGGCGAAATATTCCTGCAATACTTTGAGGATAAATATATATAACATTTTCCCGACACCAAAAACGTAACTTTCTACATGCGTTATGCATATAATACTTTGATTATATATATATATATATACATATACATATATATATATATATGAGTCCAAAAAGATACACCCCTAACTTATTACCGCTACTATGAACCAAATACACAAAGACATAAAATTTAATCCACCATATGAAGACATGAAGACAATGAACAAATAAATTTCTTAGACCTGCTTGTAATTCGAAAGACATCTAAGATCGAAACTAACATATTCCGAAAACCCACCAACACAGACACAAACATCAGTTTCTTCTCAAACCACGCAATAGAATATAAAACAGCCCCATACACATATTACATCACACGAATGCACTCACTTCCAGTCATACCTGAAAGAAAGCAGAAAGAATTGACCGTACTACAGCACTGCACAATCCAATAACTTTCCACGTACACTTATTCAAAAACTAAACTCCCAATTACAACATAAACACAACTATAAGCGAAAAAATAACACTGTCAGAGATATAAAAACTGGAAAAAAATTTACTTATTACAGCCCATTAATTCGCAAGATTACTATACTATTTAAAAACACAAATGTGAGAATATCTTTAAAGAGCACCAACACTATACGGGATCTCACTAAACCTAAAACGAACAGTAACATATAGGAACATAAAAATTTTGGATTTACAAATTCACGTGCCACACATGCAAATTATCATACGTCGGATAGATTAGCCGAATCCCAAACAAAGATACGCAGAACACATAAGATACCTGAAACAAAATGACCCTCAATCAGCATACGCTCTAAATATCCTAAGCAACAACAACGAATATGGACTCATTAATACTACCAAGTCCCTCATAAAACAAATCACTGAAACCTCACTATTAATTCCTTATGAACAATTTTATATCCAATCACACTATTGCCACAAGGAACACACACAGGAACAAAACACAGGTGAAAACAACCCACTGTACCAGTGGATATTCAAACCCCGCATTACGTCCCCACCCGCAATATACACCGATCAAAACTTGGACACTCTACCTACTTCCTAGACCTCAGTATCAAAAACACTCTGCTACCTACAAGACTGCTTATACTGATGGTACCTACAATATTCTACTCTCACTTTGTAACACATTCTGAGACACTGTATTGCATTTCTGGGAAAACTTTTAATGTAACATCCCACGGTTTTATATTCTCATGTTTTTTTTATTTTTTTATATCAAAAGATTTAACTGCTGTGTTTAAGGTTGGTATCGATATATTTAAAAATTATACTTAGATATATTTTAAAAGCCTTTTATTGTAATTTCAGCATGTACAACACACTGTACCATACCTGTACATACAACCGCCTTCCTAAAGATAAACCCTCTGTTTCGAAATATGTAGAAGACATCATAAATTAAAATATTAGTTTAGCAAATGTGCATTTTGTTGGTTTGTATTGTATAATTATATTACAATGCATGGTACAAAAACACAAAATTCATTAAATAAAGCGTAGCGCTATAAACCTACTCCCCCTCTGGTCCTTGGTCTGTTATAGGGTAAACTTTACCTTTACCTTTAACTTTACCTTTTTCAATTTCGTTTGAATTTGACATTCCTATTATTATTTCACATCACTGGAGACAATCTAATTCGTAATATACCTTTTCGTCTTGACGATGTAAGTTACAGATGGATTTTTGGCAAATGGAACATTATACGTACAATACCTGAAACTCAATTAATTTGAGAAGGCACATCTGTAACAACCATTAAAACAAAAAAATATTAAGAGAAAAACAAAAAAAAAAACAAGTGGTGGGACACTAAAGTTACTCCGCTTGATCACGGAATGGTTAATATTCTCGTTCCCCTAACTTCCTGTAATTTTCGAAAATCCGCAAGGTTCCCTGTTCGGTACGCACCGTGTGCCAGATGGAGGCGCACCATGGCCATAACGAAGCACTCCGAAGTCAGCACCTTGTTCTTGGCGAACCTGAGCACCAGGCACTCCAACACCTTGTTGCTGGCTGTGCCCCCAGCTTCCCACAGCAGAGGCCGCAAGTTGTAGCTGCTGGTCTTACCAGCGTGTCCGCGGTCAAATTTGTGGAATGCGACCTACAGAAGAAACGCGAAACATTCCTCAACCGCACACACGATTGACAAATATACAAGTATGCTATATTTATTAAAATATAACTCTTTTCAAATGTTTGTTTTTGTATGAGAGTTGCGCAGATTTAATCCCTCACCACCCATAAGCTTTAGTGGCCTGGTCCTTAAGAAGATGGTCAGCTATGTTTTACACGGTACAGTATTATAGCATATCACTTTTCTTGATTAAGTAACGCATTTTGAGGGGAGTGGAGGTACAGCTCCTACATTTTTATCGTGTACAAAAGATGCAGATAAATGTTCAGCTTCAAAACCAGAGACAGCCCAAGGAACCCACTGAATAGGATTCTGTGTTCTTCAGAGCCTGCCTTAAAGCAATGGAAGAGAGTGAAAATCTTCTCCCCTCCGGAAATCGAGCCTCCAGTTCCTCGGTCTTCCAACCTATAGCCTCGACACTGTGCTGAATGAACTATTATGGCTTTTACACCAGATATTCAAATATAACAAAAATAAATAAGAAAATAAATGAATATTTAGAACTTTGCATGGTGAACTGTAATTCGCGCATATGCTGTCCGTAACTTGACGTCTTGTTTTTGAAAATCAACATAAAATATTACACAACATATGTCCTGAAGTGCTGAGTTTTCTAGACAAATGCCATCGTCAAGTGGCCCAGGGTAGCTTATGAACTGATCGAACCATAATGTCCTTGCCAGCACAGTAGGTGCTGGAAGCGACTTCCAACCAGATCAAAGCCCGAGGCTGGGCGCTGCCCGGCATTCTATTAAACACGCCTTAATACTTTAAAATCGACGACTTTCACGGCCGCCAGAAGAATTATGCCACGAGATCGTCGACAGCCCTGAGACCGAAAGCCTAAATGGGCTCCTCGAAATGTCCCTATATTAAAAAATCCATGTCGGTTACACCCGGCAATTGAGGAGGCCATGCGATCGGCCCGCCACATCCGCGCCATCTGCCTGGTTATGTCGCCTTCAAACTCTTGGCTAATTGTCCACCAGTCACCTGCTCCCAGCTTATTATACCTCGCACGGGAGAACTGCTGGTAATGTTGTAGGGATTGCTGCGGCTGGGCTCGCGGTCTTGTCTTAAGTGTATTCCATTATCGTTTGATCAGAACTGAGCCCTACTGTGCACTGTACGTCTTTAAGTAGACGTAACAACGTGCTCTGTCGACGTGGCAAACAAATTTTCTCATAAGTAGACAGTAAAGTTTATGTCGAAATCGGAAACCAAATCGCAGGGCGCACTCCTAAGTTGTATTGTTTTATACTTATTTTGAAGCAAAGACTCACACTGTGGACAATGTCTGCGTAAATATCATTGCTTTGTGTATCTAATGGATGTAGAAGCTTTTACATTCTCAGCATGCTGTCGACTACATTTACTTACTAGGCTAAACTTAAAAATCTCATAAAGCAACTTGCTTCATGACTAGTCAATGTGAAGTATCTAGGCTTACCCGCCAGAACTGCAGCATGTGCATCAGCACAGGGATGTCCACCACGCCAATGCGGCCGCTGATATTGTAGTCCCTCAGCATGATGAGGCTCTTGCACAGCTCCAGGCTTGGCTTCTCGGATAGGTAAACTACGGTACATACAATGTTAGTTAGGTATTTATATTTGTATCCATTTGTTGTGTAGCGGCTCCAGGTCTAGAAAACAGAGATCAACGGCCGTGGGGACCCGTTGCGCTGACCACGTGACACCCCTCTACCCACAAAAGTTGGCACTAACTTCGCCGACCGGCGGCGACCGCTCTGTCGGTATAGTTCGCTCGCGGACTAAGGCCACGGAGTTTAGTTTTTATCCATTTGTTGTGAATTGTTGACGTACTTATTGATTAAATTATATAATCTATTTATTGACTGATTATCTCTTGAGATTAGTTAGTGAATAAAATAAAACTAATCTCAAGGGAAAACAACCGGATGCATAACTGTAAAATGATTTTATTTCTATTATTTACCTCTTAATTTATTTTGTTGTATTATTTACAAACTAACGGCTTCTTTGTTTACTTATTTTACTCTATATTACTTTATTTTGTATATGTATATATACATATCTACTTATTTATATACTTTTGACTCACTAAGTCACCCCCGTATATATTTAGGGGATATACTCGTAATAGGTCGGTCGGTATAAAGACTCGTTACGAGCGGGACGGTCCGGGGTACGAAACCCCCTGGGATCAAGGGATTTTATCTTTTCCATTCCCGCCCAGGCCCTGAGACCCAACCAGCCGTTTGTACAATGGGTATTGGGACCCTTTATTAGGGGTAAAGCGGCCGGATAGTAGCATTGACCCTTCCTTCCCCACCTAGCGTCGAGTCAAGCACGAGAAAAGCTATACTTCTGCTCGCCATCTGTCCCTACACTGACATGTCACGGGGCGAACTTCATCTTAAGTAAAAATTTAGGTACTGGTTTCAATAAATGATATATTTATTTACTAGAACAATGAGTGTTGAATTTCAACGAGGAATAAGTAATCATAACTTTACTATGCAATAATATCTTAATTATACTTACAAATTCATAAGACGCCAATAATCCTTTATTTAAGGCGAGTTTTATAATAGCCTACCCGCCACAAGAAACTACCCTGCGAAATACTCTTCTGTGAACACTATACTGTACCATGCGATTCTTCAAAGTAATTACATTTAATTTCTGACTTTTAGAGAAACTCTTAGCTGCTCAAAGAGGCTTGTGCTCCGCAGAGTTTGTCACGAGTAGGAGTAGGAACTAATCAGCAAAATATTGCAGTGCAGTGTATGCGGAGCCAGTTGGCCTATTCTAATGCCATCCTTAGAGTCACAGCGTACTTCCAGACAGCCGCCATCCTTTATGCATATTTTCATTCTATCCATTTCAGCAGCAATGCAACAGATTACCCAGAAAGTATCCCCCTACACTTATTATTGGCGATTAACAAAGCTACGAATGTGATATTTTACAGAAAACAAACCTGAGGTTTTCGGAATTTATGCATGAAGTTGTAAAGATTTATGACAGATAGCACCACTACAGCAGCGTCTTATGGAGGAGTCGGTCAATGATGTGTTTCATAAACAACATGCTGTGACAGAATTCCTTGATGCCGAGAAAGGATCAGACAGAAATATCTACCAATTTCTTTACAATGTTTATGGAAGGCCTGCGGTCGACAGAAGTACTGTTGTTTGGGGGGTGAAACTAGCGACGGCTTCCGAAACAGGAGAGATACAGCTCCACGATTTGTCTCGTTCAATTTTAAGCTTCACCGCTTTTCACATTCAGTCAAATTGTGATTACAGATTTTTCTTAAAAAAATGCTATTCCTAAACCTTACAGCATTTTACGAAAACAGTTGTTCGCAGATAATTAATTACTGGCTTTCTGGGTACTGAAGACGGATAGCAAACTTCTTCACTTCACATATCTGCATCAGATTTTTAAATGTCTCGCTCCCTCACTCTTCGCTACCTTCCGCCCTGAAGAATGTGCAGTCCAGTAAATTGTAAGACTAGAATAATTCACCCTCGATATTCCCAAGGGCTTCAGTCTACAGCATTCAGGGGCGAATTTAGGCCTAGGCAGACTAGGCAGCTGCCTAGGGCGGTAGATTTGAAGGGGCGGCTTCTAAGCTGTCAAAGTTACTAATTACTACCACCCCCTTCCATTCACTTACAGTGCGATATTCAATGAATGTAGATGGGAATTTTAATTGATGGTAAA
>Ga0209629_10001510_pt1 | contig 14846 bp, 27 predicted proteins | sample TergutCu122P5_FD_187286 | JGI IMG/M metagenome (GOLD analysis project Ga0209629, IMG submission 187286) | Cubitermes ugandensis P5 segment gut microbial communities from Kakamega Forest, Kenya - Cu122 P5 (SPAdes) (version 2) | ecosystem: Host-associated > Arthropoda: Insects > Digestive system...
TAACAGGGTCAATAAAGCTACCAGAAGGAGTAGAGATGGTAATGCCAGGAGACCACATAGATATGACAGTGGAATTAATAGCACCAGTAGCAATGGATAAGGAACTGAGGTTTGCAATAAGAGAAGGCGGAAGGACCGTAGGTTCTGGAGTTGTTACTTCTATACTAGATTAATTTAATGGGAAAATTCCAGTAAAGAGTATTTACTGGAATTCGTTTAAAAATTACTATTAATTCTTATTGAAAATGTCATATTTGTAGTGTATAATCTAATGGTTATGAATAAAACAGCTATGAGGTAAGAGGTTGCCGATCATTTCGGGTAATTCTTGACTGAGCAGCTAGGTCTAAGAACTTAGCAAATGAAGATGTTTTTTGTAAAAAGAAACACACGGCACAGTGTTTTAACCTTTTTGCTGTAGTTTATAGTACGCTACTTGCATGAAAAGGAGGGAAAATAAATGACAAAACAAAAAATTAGAATTAGATTAAAGGCTTTTGATCATGCAGTGCTTGATCAGTCTGCCGAGAAAATTGTTGAAACCGCTAAAAATACTGGAGCTAAAGTAGCAGGTCCTGTGCCACTACCAACTCAAAAAGAGGTAATCACTATTTTAAGAGCAGTCCATAAATATAAGGACTCAAGAGAGCAGTTTGAGATAAGAACACATAAAAGATTGATAGATATTATAAATCCGACACCAAAAACTGTAGAAGCTTTAATGAAATTAGATTTGCCATCAGGTGTTGATATTGAAATAAAATTATAAAAATATCTTTATTGATTACATAGTAATCAATAAAGGATGGAGGTGGAACATGAAAAAAGCAATTTTAGGTAAAAAGCTTGGTATGACTCAAATATTCAATGACGAAGGCAAAGTTGTACCAGTAACTGTAGTTGAAGCAGGACCTTGCGTAGTACTCCAAAAGAAGACAATAGAAAGAGATGGATATGAATCTATTCAAGTAGGCTTTGGGGAAATAAGAGAAAAACTTGTCAATAAACCACTTGCTGGTCATTTTAAAAAAGCTAATGTACAAAATAGGAGATTCATCAGAGAATTTAGACTAGATGATACTTCTTCTCTTGAAGTTGGAAATGAAATAAAAGTAAATATATTTGAACAAGGTGAAAAAATTGATATTTCAGGTATATCAAAGGGTAAAGGATATCAAGGCTCAATTAAAAGATGGGGAGCTCATAGAGGACCTATGAGTCACGGCTCTAAATTTCACAGAGCAGTAGGATCGCAAGGTGCATCATCAGATCCTTCAAGGACATTTAAAAACAGAAAAATGCCTGGTCACATGGGAAATAAGCATACTACTTTATTAAATGTAATGGTTGCAAAAGTTATAGAAGAAAAAAACTTATTATTGATTAGAGGTGGAATACCAGGACCAAACAAAGGATTAGTTGTAATCAGGAGTACAGTAAAAGCAAAATAGAGAAAGGAGGATATCTAATGCCAATAGTTGGAGTTTTTAATAAAGAAGGTAGTAGAGTAGGAGAAATAGAGCTACCTGACAATATTTTTGGTGTGAAAATTAATAAATATGCAATGCATCAAGTAGTTGTTGCTTTACTTGCAAATAAAAGACAAGGTACTCAATCTACGAAAACTAGATCAGATGTATCAGGTGGTGGGATTAAGCCATGGAGACAAAAAGGAACAGGCAGAGCAAGACAAGGATCCATCAGAGCACCTCAATGGATACATGGTGGAGTAGTATTTGCTCCAAAACCCAGAGATTATAGAATTTCAGTTCCTAAATCCATGAGAAAAGTTGCATTAAAATCTGCTTTTTCTTCAAAAGTTGATGATGATTCAATAATAGTTTTAGACAATCTTGAATTACCTAAGCCTAAAACTAAGGAAATAGTAAAAATGTTAAATTTGTTAAATGTAAAGAAAGCACTTATTGTAACACCTGATTCAAATCAAGTTATATATAGATCTGCTAGGAATATTCCTGGAATTCAAGTTAGTCCAGTTAACAATTTAAATGTATATGATATTTTAAAATATGATCATTTTATAGTGCTTAAAGATGCAGTTTCTAAAATTGAGGAGGTGTATTCATAATGAAGATGACATCTTATGACTTGATTAGAAAGCCAGTTATTACTGAAAAAACCATGAAAGAAATGCAGCAAAAAAAATATACTTTTATTGTAGATAAGAAATCTAATAAATTTCAAATAAAAAAAGCTCTTGAAGAAGTTTTTGATATAACAATAGATGAAGTAAAAACTATGAATTATTTTGGTAAGCCAAAAAGAGTTAGGTATCAACTTGGAAGAAGACCAGATTTTAAAAAGGCAATAATTAAGTTAAAACAAGGCAGCAAGGGAATAGCATTTTTTGAGGGAATGCAATAAGACTTTATAATGTAATAATCTTATAAGTATAGGAGGTAGAGCTAATGGCGATTAAAGGTTTTAAACCTACTACACCATCAAGAAGACATATGACTGTTGATGCCTATGAAGAGTTAACTGGTATAGCGTCGGAAAAATCTCTTTTAGTGACTAAAAAGAAGAGTGGCGGTAGAAACAATAATGGCAAAATAACAGTTAGGCATATAGGTGGAGGTTCTAAACAAAAATATAGAATTATTGATTTTAAAAGAAATAAAGATGATATACCAGCAAAAGTAGCATCTATAGAATATGATCCAAATAGAAGTGCATATATTGCGCTTGTAAATTATAAAGATGGTGAAAAAAGGTATATTTTAGCTCCTAATGGAATTAAAGTAGGAGATATATTGGTTTCTGGATCAAACTCTGATATAAAACCTGGAAATTGTCTGCCACTTAAAAATATTCCTATTGGTACATTTGTACATAATATTGAATTGCAAAGTGGAAAAGGAGGTCAAATAGTTAGGTCAGCTGGGACAGCGGCTCAATTGATGGCTAGAGAAAATAATTTTGCTACACTTAGGCTTCCAAGTGGTGAAATGAGATATGTGAGAATTGAGTGCAGAGCTACTATCGGTACTGTTTCAAATTCAACACATGAAATAATAAACTTAGGAAATGCTGGAAGAAAAAGACATATGGGCATTAGACCAACAGTAAGAGGATCTGTTATGAATCCTGTTGATCACCCACATGGAGGAGGAGAAGGAAAATCTCCAATTGGTCATCCAGGTCCACTTACTCCTTGGGGAAAACCAGCTCTTGGATATAAGACTAGAAAGACCCATAAATATTCAGATAGGATGATTATTAGCAGAAGAAAGTGATGATTTGTTATAAGAAAGAAAGGAGGATTAAGTTTTGAGTAGATCTGTAAAGAAAGGACCATATATAAAAGAATCCTTGTTAAAAAAAATAGAACTGATGAACAGCACAGGTGAAAAAAAAGTCATTAAAACATGGTCGAGAAGTTCAACGATCTTTCCCCAGATGATTGGTCATACTATTGCTATCCATGATGGAAGGAAACATGTACCTGTATATTTAACTGAAGATATGGTTGGACACAAGTTGGGAGAATTAGTTCTAACAAGAACCTATAGAGGGCATTCCAATAAATCTGAAAAATCAACTGGTAAAAAATAGGTCGAATTGAAAGGAGGATTTTCTCGTGGCGGATAAAGATAAAGAAGTTAAAGAAGTTAGAGCTATTGCAAAGTATATAAGAATGTCACCTAAAAAAGTTGCAATTGTTCTCGATTTAATTAGAAATAAAAGTGTTAAAGAAGCAAAAGCAATCTTAGAGTTTACTAATAAAGATGCAGTTTACCCTGTTGCGAAACTTTTAAAATCGGCTATTGCAAATGCTGAATATCCTGGCAATGATTTGGATGTAAACAGATTATATGTTAGCGAGACATATGTAGGTCCAGGTCCAATATTGAAGAGAATGCAACCTCATGCTAAGGGGAGAGCGTTTAGAATAAATAAGAGATCAAGCCATATTACTTTGAAAGTAAAAGAAAGATAAAAGAAGGAGGGAACCGAATGGGTCAAAAGGTACATCCCCATGGCTTAAGAATTGGTGTTATAAAAGATTGGGATGCTAAATGGTATGCAGATAAGAGAAATTTTGCAAATTATTTAGTAGAAGATAATAAAATTAGAAAATATATTAAAAAAACTCATGAGGCAGAAGGTATATCTAGAATTGAAATTGAGAGAGCTTCAAAAAAGATTAGAATAAGTATTCATACAGCAAAGCCAGGAATGGTAATTGGAAAAGGTGGCCAGGGAATCGAAAAGATAAAACTTGATTTAACAGGTATCATATCTAAAGATAATACTATTTTAATAAATATTATTGAGATAAAGAATGCCGAAATTGATGCCCAGTTAGTAGCGGAAAATATTGCTGCCCAATTAAAAAAGAGGATATCATTTAGAAGAGCAATGAAGCAAGCTATTCAAAGAACTATGAAAAGCGGGGCAAAAGGTATAAAAACGGCTTGTTCAGGTAGACTTGGCGGAGCTGAAATTGCAAGATCTGAATATTATCATGAAGGAACAATACCACTTCAAACACTTAGAGCAGACATAGATTATGGATTTGCTGAGTCTGATACCACTTACGGTAAAATAGGAGTAAAAGTATGGATATATAAAGGAGAAGTTTTACCTACAAAGAAGATCAATGAAAATGTAGGAGCAGTATCTAATTAGGGAAGGAGGAATTGTCATGTTGATGCCAAAAAGAGTTAAACGTCGTAAGGTTCAACGAGGAAGAATGAAAGGCAGAGCCACAAGAGGTAATTTTATTGCATATGGAGAATATGGGCTTCAAGCTACTGAATGCTGTTGGCTTACAAGTAATCAAATTGAAGCTGCCAGAATTGCTATCAATAGATATATAAAAAGAGGAGGAAAACTATGGATTAAAGTTTTCCCTGATAAGCCAGTTTCGAAGAAGCCAGCTGAAACTCGTATGGGATCTGGAAAAGGTTCACCTGAATACTGGGTAGCAGTTGTTAAACCAGACAGAGTGCTATTTGAGTTAAGTGGTGTACAGGAAGATATTGCAAGGGAAGCCATGAGACTTGCTTCTCATAAACTACCCATAAGGTGTAAGTTCATTAAAAAAGAAGTATTAGCAGTAGGTGGTGAAGTTAGTGAAGGCTAGAGATTTAAATACTTTGAGGGGTTCTAATATTAATGAGCTCCAAGGAAAGTTAATAGATTTAAAAAGCGAATTGTTTAATTTAAGATTTCAATTAGCCACTGGACAATTGGAGAATCCTATGAGAATTAGAGAAGTTAAAAAATCAATAGCCCAAGTTAAGACTATCATTAGGCAAAAAGAGATTAGGGCTTAAGCTTATATGAAAGGAGACTTATAGTGGAAAGAGGAAATAGAAAAACAAGAATAGGAAAAGTCGTATCTGACAAAATGGAGAAGACAATTGTAGTAGCAGTTGAAACTAGAGTAAGACATTCTTTATATCGTAAAACAATCAATAGAACAACGAAATTTAAAGCTCACGATGAAAAAAATGAAGCAAAGATTAATGATAAAGTTTTGATAATGGAAACAAGGCCATTGTCTAAGGATAAAAGATGGAGACTTGTTAATATTCTAGAAAAAGCAAAATAATGATGCCAAAGGAGGTTTATCCATGATACAGGAATTATCAAGATTAAAAGTAGCAGATAATTCGGGTGCTAAAGAGATTATGTGCATCAGGGTTTTAGGTGGATCTAAAAGACGATATGGTAATATTGGTGATATCATAGTTGCTAGCGTTAAAAATGCAACGCCAGGTGGGGTTGTTAAAAAAGGAGAAGTGGTTAGAGCAGTTATTGTTAGATCAGTAAAAGGGCTTAGAAGAAGCGATGGATCATATATAAGATTTGATGAAAATGCTGCTGTAATTATTAAAGATGATAAGCAACCGAGAGGTACACGTATTTTTGGACCTGTTGCAAGAGAATTAAGAGAAAAAGATTTTACTAAAATATTATCATTAGCTCCAGAAGTTTTATGATTAGGAGGTATTTTAATGAAAGTGCATGTGAAAAAAAGCGATACTGTTTTAGTAATTAATGGTAAAGATAAAAATAAGACAGGTGAAGTACTTGTAGTAAACCCTAAAGAAGGAAAACTAATAGTTAGAGGTATTAACTTAGTATCAAAACATCAAAAGCCAACAAAGAAAAATAAAAGTGGAGCTATAGTTAAAAAAGAAGCTCCAATATATAGTTCTAAAGTGATGTTATTCTGTAATAAATGTAAAAAACCAACAAGGATAAGTCATAAAATTGAAGATGGCAAGAAATTAAGAGTATGTAAGCATTGTGGTGTAGCTCTTTAAAATGAAGGGAGGAAAAACTATGACTAGGCTTCAGGAAAAATATGAGAAAGAGGTCATTCCATCTATGATGAAGAAGTTTTCTTATAAGAATGTGATGGAAGTGCCAAAGATAGATAAAATTGTCTTAAATATGGGTGTTGGAGATGCCAAGGATAACGCAAAAAATTTAGAATCAGCTGTAAATGATATGGCTATTATAGCTGGGCAAAAGCCTGTGGTAACAAAGGCAAAGAAGTCAATTGCAAATTTTAAGTTGAGAGCTGGAATGTCCATAGGATGTAAAGTTACCCTTAGAAAATCCAATATGTATGAATTTGCTGATAAATTGATGAGCATTGCTCTTCCAAGAGTTAGAGATTTTAGGGGTGTATCCGATAGGTCCTTCGACGGTAGAGGAAATTTTTCTTTAGGAATAAAGGAACAATTAATTTTCCCTGAAATAGAATATGATAAGATAGATAAGATAAGAGGACTCGATATTGTTTTTGTTACTACTGCTAAAACAGATGAAGAAGCAAAAGAACTTTTAAAATCATTAGGAATGCCTTTTGTTTAATAGAGGAGGGATATTGTGGCAAGGAAAGCTTTAATAGAGAAATGGAAAAGGGAACCTAAATATTCAACAAGAGCTTATTCAAGATGTAGAATTTGTGGAAGACCTCATGCAGTTTTTCAAAAGTATGGGATATGTAGAATTTGTTTTAGAGAATTAGCTTATAAAGGTGAGATACCAGGATGTAAAAAATCAAGTTGGTAGAAGCGTGATAATGAAAGGAGGCACAATAAATGGTTATTACAGATCCAATTGCAGATCTACTTACGCGTATTAGAAATGCCAATATTGTTAAGCATGAAGTATTGGATGTACCTTCATCAAATTTAAAGAAGGCTATAGTGAATATCCTTGTGAGAGAAGGATATTTAAAAAGCGTTGAAGAATATGAAGATAGTTCAATTAATATGTTAAGAATAACTATGAAGTATGGTCAAAATAAAACAAGAATAATTACTGGGCTTAAGAGGATTTCTAAGCCAGGTTTGAAGGTTTATTGTAAAAGGGATGAGATTCCAAGAGTATTAAATGGACTAGGAATAGCTATATTATCTACATCTAAAGGTATTTTTACAGATAAAGAAGCGAGAAATTCAGGTGTTGGTGGAGAGGTACTCTGCTACGTTTGGTAGAGCTAAAAGGAGGTGCAATGGATGTCTAGAATTGGTAAACTCCCAATAAATGTTCCATCTGGAGTTGATATTAAAATTGATAATAACTTAGTTATTGTTAAAGGTCCTAAGGGAGAAATGAAAAGACAATTTGATAGCAAATTTAAAATTGAATTAGAAGATTCAAAAATAAAAGTATCAAAGATTAGTGATACTAAAGAGTCTGGTTCATTGTATGGTTTAACAAGAACTTTAATTAATAATATGGTTTTAGGTGTAACTGAAGGGTTTAAGAAAATACTTATACTGGAAGGAGTTGGCTATAGAGCTCAACTGCAAGGGAAAAAGCTTGTTATTTCACTTGGATATTCTCACCCTGTTGAAATACACCCTGTAGAAGGTATTACCTTTGAGCTTCCAACTGCAAGTCAAATTGTTGTAAATGGAACAGATAAGGATTTAGTCGGGCAGGTAGCAGCAAATATAAGAGCTTGGAGAGTGCCTGAACCATATAAGGGTAAGGGGATAAGATACTCAAATGAACATATTAGACGCAAAGAGGGAAAGACAGGTAAAAAATAGATAGAAAGGAGTGCTATTTATGGTAAAAAAGGAAAGTAAAAATGAAAACAGAGAAAGACGCCATAATAGGATTAGGAAGAATATTTCTGGCACTAATGAGAGACCACGTTTATCAGTTTTTAGAAGCAATAAAAATATTTATGCTCAAATAATCGATGATACTAAGGGGATTACTATTGTTGCAGCATCTACTAAAACAAAAGGTTTTGATGGACCTCACGGCAATAAAGAAGCTGCAAAAAAAATTGGTGAAGAGATTGCCAGAAAAGCACTTGATAAAGGTATCAGTAAAGTAGTATTTGATAGAGGTGGATATATCTATCACGGAAGAGTAAAGGAACTAGCAGAAGGAGCGAGAGAGGTCGGATTGCAATTCTAAAAAAAGGAGGGGAAATATTTGAGAATAGATGCTAGTGCTTTAAATTTAAAGGAAAAGGTTGTTAATATAAACAGAGTTACAAAAGTTGTAAAAGGTGGAAGAAATTTTAGATTTAGTGCTCTTGTTGTTGTTGGCGATGAAAATGGTTATGTTGGGGTTGGAATTGGAAAATCTATTGAAATACCTGAGGCTATAAGAAAAGGCATCGATGATGCTAAGAAAAATTTAGTTAAAGTTCCTATAGTCGAAACTTCTGTACCACATGATATTACAGGGGTATTTGGTAAAGGTAAAATTTATATCATGTCAGCACTTGAAGGTACAGGAGTAATTGCCGGAGGACCTGCTAGAGCAGTTTTAGAACTTGCTGGATATAAAAATGTCAGAGCAAAGTCGCTTGGATCTCATAATCCAAGAAATATGGTAAATGCTACAATTAATGGTCTTTCTAGATTGAGAACAGTGGATGAAATAGCTGAACTTAGAGGTAAGACTGTGGATGAAATATTAGGTTAGGAGAGAGTCTTATGGCTAGATTAAAGGTTACTCTTAAGAAAAGTCCTATTGGTGCAAAAAAAGATCATATCGCTACTGTTCACGCTTTAGGACTAAGAAAAATTGGAAAATCTATTGAATGTGATGATATCCCTCAAATGAGAGGTATGATTAAAAAAATTGAATATTTATTAAGCGTGGAAGAAATTTAATAGGGAGGTGTAAAATGAAACTTCATGAATTAAGACCTCCAGAAGGCTCCAGATCTCGCCCTAAAAGAGTTGGGAGAGGAACTGGGTCAGGAATCGGCAAGACATCTGGCAGAGGTCAAAAAGGTCAAAAATCAAGAAGTGGTGGGGGTGTCAGACCTGGGTTTGAAGGTGGACAGATGCCACTTATGAGAAGAATTCCAAAAAGAGGTTTCACTAATATTTTTTCGAAGAGCTATACAGAAGTAAATGTTGAAAAATTGAATGATTTTGAAGATGGGACGGTCGTAACTGAAGAACTACTTAAGAATAATGGTATAATTGGAAAAGTACAATATGGAATTAAAATATTAGGTAACGGAGATTTAAATAAAAAACTAACAGTTAGAGCATCAAAGTTCTCTAAATCAGCACAGGAGAAAATTGAAGCAGCTGGAGGTAAAGTTGAGGTGATTTAATTGCTAAATACTATGAAAAGTGCTATTAAAATTCCTGAAATAAGAAAGAGGATATTAACAACACTTATACTTATTGCAATTCTAGGTATTGGAAGGATGATCATAACTGTACCAAATGTGAGTAAAGATGCTATAAAGCAACTTTATGACCAAGGTACTACTGGATTTTTAAGTTTCTTAAACTTACTATCTGGTGGAGGATTAACGAGTTTTAGTATATTTGCACTTGCAGTTGGGCCATATATTAACTCTTCAATCATAGTCCAACTCTTGACGGTAATAGTTCCAAAACTTGAACAGCTTTCAAAGGAAGGCGAAGAAGGCAGGAAGAAGATTCAGGAACTCACTAAATATTTAGCGGTTATTTTTGCTATAGTTCAATCTATTGCTCAAATTGCAATCGTAAATAATATGATCAATATAAGCATATTTCAGGATTCGAGTTTTGGTGGGCAATTACTAGTAATTCTTACCCTTACAACTGGTGCTGTTTTTCTTGTTTGGTTTGCCGATCAAATTACGCAGTATGGGATGGGCAATGGTGTATCGTTTATAATATTTATAAATATTATTTCACGTTTACCTGGAGCATTGTCCACAATTTATAATAATTTAAACCAAGGCACTAGACAGGCAATATTGATAATTTTATTCGTTGTCATGTTTCTTGTTTTACTATTATCAGTTATTTATGTAAGTTTAGCTGAAAGAAGAATTCCAGTTCAATATGCAGGTAAAACTGCTGCAAATGGGAAAATGTTCAAAGGGCAATCAACTTTTATCCCAATTAGCATCACAGCAACAAGTGTTATAGGTATAATTTTTGCAAACTCTGTGCTTCAATTTCCTCAAGTAATATTGAATTTTTTTCAAAAATCAAGAGCATATAATTTACTGATCAAAGGAACATTTAGCCCATTTAATCAATCGTCTGTTGTTTATCCTTTTGTGCTTTTTATAGTTATAATATTCTTTGTATGGTTTTACACATTGATAACTATGAAGCCAGATGAAATGGCTGAGAATATGCATAAATCAGCAGGATTTATACCTGGTATTAGACCTGGTGCACCAACTGAAAAGTATATTGAAAGAACCTTAAATAAAGTATCTGTTTTTGCTGGTATATTTGCAGGATTAATTGCTGTTATACCGATAATTGCATCCATAATCACTCAAAATTATTCGCTTTCTTTAGGTGGAACCAGTTTACTTATCGTTATAGGCGTAGCAACTGAATTTATAAAACAAATTGAATCGCAACTTGCAATGAGACATACAACAGGCTTTTTAAAGAGGTAATTTTGTTATGAATTTTGGTGGATTAAACTCTATTTTAATTATGATCTGAGGTATTTTTATGATAGGAAGCTATGTATTATCCAAGGCTGGAAGAGATAAAAGCAAGTACTTCATTATATTATCGGTAATAGATGAAAATTATGTGATGATATGTGATGGTAAATTAAGGAGTTTAAAAAATCCAAAAAAAAAGAAAATTAAACATTTAAAAATTCTTAATGAAGTTGATTTAGAGATTAAGAATAGATTGATTGAAAAAAAACAATTATCTGATTTGCTGGTTAGAGAAAGTATTGAACTATTTATCTCAAGTAAGGAGGTTTGATACCTTATGTCAAAAGAAGATGTCATAGAGATGGAAGGTAAAGTGATTGAGTCTTTGCCTAATGCTATGTTTCAAATAGAATTAGAAAGTGGGCATAGGATACTTGCACATATTTCTGGAAAACTTAGGATGAATTTTATTCGAATTATTCCTGGAGATAAGGTTAAAGTAGAGTTATCTCCATACGATTTAACTAAAGGAAGAATAGTCTGGAGAGGTAAATAAAGGAGGGTTTTTTATGGTAGTAAAACCATCAGTAAAGCCAATTTGTGAGAAATGTAAGGTTATTAAACGTAAAGGTAGAGTAATGATTATTTGTGAAAATCCAAAGCACAAGCAAAGACAAGGATAAATCTTATTAATTATCTAGGAGGTGTAAAACAATTAATGGCTAGAATAGCTGGAATAGATTTGCCAAAGGAAAAACGAATTGAAATTGCATTGACATATATTTTCGGTATTGGATTACCAACATCACAGAAGATTCTTAAAGCTACTGGTATAAATCCTGACACAAGGGTCAAAGATTTAAATGAGAGCGAAGTCAATGCTATAAGAGATAATATTAAAAATTTAAAGGTTGAAGGCGATCTGAGGCGTGAAGTTGCACTTAGCATAAAAAGATTAGTGGAAATTGGATGTTATAGAGGAATTAGGCATAGAAAAGGGCTTCCGGTGAGAGGTCAGAGGACAAAGACAAATGCTCGCACAAGAAAAGGTCCATCAAAGGGTGCAGTAGGAGCTAAGAAGAAGAAATAATTGCTAATAGGGAGGGAAATTAATGGCTCAAGCTAAGACTAAAAAGGTCAGGAGAAAAAAGGAAAAGAAAAATATAGAAACTGGATGTGCCCATATAAATTCAACTTTCAATAATTCAATTGTTACTATTACTGATAAAATTGGAAATGCACTTTCATGGTCAAGTGCTGGGGCTTTAGGATTTAAAGGTTCCAGGAAAAGTACTCCATTTGCAGCTCAATCTGCTGCAGAAACAGCTGCAAAGTCTGCAATGGAACACGGCTTAAGGAGTGTTGAGGTATATGTTAAGGGACCAGGATCAGGTAGAGAAGCTGCTATTAGGTCACTTCAAGCTGCAGGACTCGAGGTTACATTGATAAAAGATGTAACACCTATACCACACAATGGCTGTAGACCACCAAAGAGAAGAAGAGTTTAGTTAGGAGGTGTTATTTTAAGTGGCTAGATATACAGGACCAGTCTGCAGATTGTGCAGAAGAGAAGGAATAAAGCTGTTTTTAAAAGGTGATAGATGTTATACTGATAAATGTGCTGTTACTCATAGAGGTACTGCACCAGGTCAACATGGAAAGAACAAAAAAAAGTTATCTGGATATGGTGTTCAACTTAGAGAAAAACAAAAAGCTAAAAGGATTTATGGTATATTGGAGAATCAGTTTTCTAAGTATTATGATAATGCTACTGCTATTAAAGGTGTAGCAGGTGAAAATTTGCTTAGACTTTTAGAACTAAGGCTTGATAATGTTGTTTTTAAACTAGGATATAGTGATTCTAGACAACAAGCAAGGCAACTGGTTACTCATGGGCATTTTTTAGTTAATGGAAAAAAAGTAAATATTCCTTCATATAAATTAAATGTGAATGACGAAATTTCAGTTAAAGAAAGCAGTAAGTCTGTTGAAAAATTTAAGGTTTTTGCTGCAAATCCAAAGGCAGTTCCTGCTTTTTTACAATCAGATTTTGAAAACTTAAAGGGTAGAGTTGTAGCACTGCCTGTACGAGAAGATATTACAATACCAGTAAATGAAACATTAATCATAGAATTATATAGTAAGTAAAAAATATCAGTTGCCCTCACTTAAGAATCAAACAAATACATCATTTGTTTTTAGAGAGGAAAAATAAAGGAGGGTTTATTAATAATGTTGGAAATTGAAAAACCCAAGATAGAATGTGTGGAAAAGAATGAAGAAGCAACTTACGGTAAATTCGTTGTTGAGCCTTTGGAAAGAGGATATGGAATTACACTTGGAAATGCTTTGAGGAGGATGCTCATATCATCACTTCCTGGTGTTGCAGCGAATACTATAAAGATAGAAGGAGTTCTCCATGAATTTTCCACCATAAAAGGTGTAAAGGAAGATGTAACAGAGATTATTTTGAACATAAAGTGTTTAGCGTTAAAAATGAATTCTGATTCTCCTCAAAAAATATATATCGACAGCAAGGGTCCTGGAGTGATTTACGCAAGGGATATCATAACTAATGGATCTGTGGAAATTGCTAATGGAGATTTATATATTGCAAGCTTAGATAATGATGGAAGGTTAAACATGGAGATTACAGTGAATAAAGGCAGAGGCTACGTTATGCAAAATAAGAATAAGAATGACGAAATGCCTATTGGAACTATTGCTGTTGATTCGGTATATTCTCCAATAAAAAGGGTTAATTTTAATGTTGAAAATACTAGAGTAGGTCAAGTGACTGATTATGATAAGCTCATCATAGAAATATGGACTAATGGTACTATTAGTCCCGAATGTGCCATAAGTTTATCTTCCAGAATTTTGATTGAGCATTTTAATTTGTTTTTATCATTAACTGATGAAAATAATGATTTAAAGATCATGAAAATAAAAGAAGAGGATAAAAAAGAAAAACTTCTTGAAATGACCATTGAAGAGTTAGATTTGTCTGTGAGAAGTTATAATTGTTTAAAGAGAGCGGGAATTAATACTATTCAGGAACTTGCCAATAAGACTATTGAAGATATGATGAAGGTAAGGAATCTCGGGAAAAAATCTCTTGAGGAAGTTGATCAAAAATTGAAACAATTAGGATTAAGCCTTAGGGAAAATGAAGAATAGAAATTCTCTATTAAAGGAGGTAGAATGAAATGGCCTGGCAACGTAAATTAGGGCGTCCAACTGATCATAGGATAGCTATGCTTAGAAATTTAGTCACTAGTTTTTTAAAACATGGAAAAATTGTGACAACAGTGACAAGAGCTAAGGAAACTAAGTCTTTAGCTGAGAAAATGATTACTCTTGCTAAAAGAGGAGACCTTCATGCTAGAAGACAGGTTTATGCTTTTGTTACTGAAGAAAGCGTAGTTGCGGAATTATTTGAAACTCTTGGTCCAAAATATGCTGATAGAAATGGTGGATATACCAGACTACTTAGAATGGGACCAAGAAGAGGCGATGGAGCTGAAATGGCTATACTGATGTTGGTATAACTTATAGGGGTTAAGTGTATGCTTAATCCCTTAATAGTTTAATTATTTTGTGGGGTTAATCGATTATGGAAAGTATGGTTACATTTGAAAATGTAGTCTATAAATATTTTGATAATGAAGGGAAAGATGATGTTAATATAGCCATCGACGGACTTGACCTAAGTATAAAGGAAGGTAAGTTTATTGCGATTTTAGGCAGGAATGGTTCTGGTAAGTCGACTATTGCAAAGCATATCAATGTACTTTTAAAGCCTACCAGTGGCATTGTATTTGTCGATGGAATTAACACGTCTGATGACTCTATGGTTTGGAATATTAGAAATATTGCTGGTATGGTATTTCAAAATCCAGATAATCAAATTGTAGCCACTATTGTCGAAGAGGATGTTGCTTTTGGTCCTGAAAATTTAGGC